>WNGF01001420.1_pt1 | contig 35149 bp, 31 predicted proteins | sample 5400641 | NCBI WGS metagenome assembly WNGF01 (sample SAMN13153371, study PRJNA577476) | soil metagenome | isolation source: 80 cm soil or saprolite under grassland replicate 2 | place: USA:California | collected 2016-06-15 | reverse complement strand
CGAGGCGATCTGGCAGATGCTCAGCCACAACCGCCCCTTCGCTCCGGCAGGCGCCCCAGCCCCCATGACCGCCTGACGGTCCTCCAAGGAGATGCGCTACCGGAGCGAGCCTCCCATCCGCCTAGTCCTCCCACCGAGGGGGCGATAGAGAGATGAGCGCTGCTCGAGATCCAGCACGGGCGAGAGCACCATGACCCGACTCGTCAGCTTGACCCGCGGCCCTCCTTCATAGAGAGGGGGCGCGTGGGGGAACCAGGGGTTCCCCCGTGCTACTACAGCCAGCGCTTGTAGCGGACGAATGCGATGAGGCCGGCGGCGATCGCCAGCATGGCGCCGCAGATGATCCAGAACGCCTGCGCGGTCTCGAAACCGGGGAAGCGCACGTTCATCCCGAACAGGCCGGTGATCAGCGTCAGTGGGAGCAGGATCACGCTGACGACAGTGAGCACGAGCAGCACGCGGTTCTGGCGGTGCGAGATGACCGACTCGTTCGTGTCCTCGAGCGCCTCGACGACCTCCTTGAAGTTGTCGAGCAGGTCCCAGATGCGCTCTGCGGCGTCGACGATGTCGTCGAAGTAGAGCTCGAGCTCCTCCGGCAGGAAGCGCTCGACGCGCCGCTCCAGCAGGCGCAGCGTCGACCGCTCCGGCTTGATGATCTTTCTGTAGGAGATGATCTCCTGCTTGACGTTGGAGATGTCGCGGACGACGTCCTCCGCGCGCTCCTCGAACAGCGCGTCCTCGAGCGAGTCCAGCTTGTGCCCGATCTTGTCGAGGATCGGGAAGCAGTAGTCGAAGAGGTCGTCGAGCACGTGGTAGAGCAGGTAGCCCGAGCCCTTCGAGAAGAGCTGCTGGCGGAGCTCTTCTTCCTCGCGGCAGCGGTGGAAAAGCCTCGTCACCGGCAGCAGCTCGACGTTGGGCAGCGTGACGAGGTAGTCCTGGCCGATGAAGGCGTCGAGCTCGGCCGCGTTCAGGCGTTGGACGGTCTTGTCGTAGACGGGGAAGTGGAGGACGACGAACAGGTAGCCCTCGTCGGCGTACTCGTCGATCTTCGGCCGCTGGCGCTTCGAGAGCACGTCCTCGATGTCGAGGGGATGCCAGCCGAAGCGGTCCGCGAGCAGCGTCGCCTCCTCGCTCGTGGGCGCGTCGAGATGGATCCAGGTGAGGTCGTGTGCGCTGAGCTCGGCGAGCCTTGGCTCAGGCGGTGGAGCAGACTCCCGATGGGGCGCGCGGGGCCTCTGGCGCTTGATGCGGGGCAGGCTGGGCATCCGTACTGAGTGGGTCGTCGTGCGTCATCGCCGAGGTTCGCCATCTTACCCGGAACGCCTTCCGCGGAACCCCTCCGTCGCCCGGCGTGACGGCGATCTCCGGCGAGGATACGCCCCTCCCGAGCATGAGGAAGCCGGCTCCGGCGAGCCCGCACGCGACGGCGCATCCCAGCCAGAGGCCGGCGGGCGTGGCGGCGAGCACGAAGGTCCCGAGCGCCGGGCCGACGAGGTAGCCGAGCTGGAACGAGGAGGTGCGCAGGCCCATGTAGCGGCCGAGCAGGTTGGGGGGCGCGAGATCGGCGATCAGCGGGTTCGTGACGGCTCCGTGGAGGCACTCCCCGACGCTGAAGACGACGATCACCCCGCAGAGGGCGACCACGGCGGTGCTGCCGTCGAGCAGCCTCCCCGCGATCAACACGGTTGCGCAGGTGACCGCGAAGAGCGCAGCCGCGAGCGCCAGCGCCGGGAAGCGACGGCGGCCGGCGAGCGCCTTCGCAAGCGGCAGCTGGGCGACGACGAGGACCACCGTGTTGACGAAGAAGATCGCGCCGATACCGGCGGGGCTGACGCTCGCGTGCTCCTTCACGTAGGGCGGCAGGATGGTCGCGATCGGCGCGTAGGCGGCCGCCACGAGGACAGCGGTGAGGGCCAGGATCCAGACGAACGTCCGATCGCGTGCCACCGCCCGAAAGCCGCCGACCACGGCCGACCCGGCGGAGCGAGCCGGCGCCGGCACGAAGCCGAGCAGGCCGAGGAAGGCGAGGAAGGTCCCCGCGTCCACGGCGAAGAGCACGTCGAAGCTGACCGGCACCGACGTGTTCGCGATCAGCCCGCCTACCAGGCCGCCGAGCCCGAACCCGAGGTTGTCGGTCACCCGCGTGAGCGCGTAGGCGGCGGTCCGCTGCTCGCGTGAGGTGAGCGCGGCGAGCAGCGTCGAGTGGCTGGGCGCGAAGCCGCTGTTGCCCGCGCCCGCGATCAGGGCCAGCCCGAACGCCTGCCAGCTGTGCCGCACGAACGGGAAGCCGCCATACCCTGCTGCGAGCATCACCAGCGACGCCATCAGCGTCGCGCGGGCGCCGATGCGGTCGACGACGCGGCCGGCGAGCGGGCTTCCCACGATGCCGCTCCCGAGCAGGCAGGCGACCACGAGCCCCGAGACTCCCAGGCCGATGTGCCGCACGCCGTGCAGGTAGATGATCAGGAACGGGATCACGATCCCGTTTCCGAGCGAGTTCGCGACCCCGCCGGCTTCGAGCAGCCAGACGGGCCGGGGCAGCTGTGGATTCAAGCTGCGGAGGTACGCGGTGACGGCATTCACGCGCTAGACGAGCGTAACCCGGAAGGCCACGGTTGCCTAGCGGCCTTGACTGACTTGTCAATCAGGAACGGAATAGCGGACCTGAATGTCGATGAAATTGCCTAAGGCGTTTCCGATGAGCGAATTTTTGGAATGTTGTGTTCGTCAGGTAACCCACCTGGGGGGTGAAGAATGCTGCGAAAGCGTTCCCTCGCGGCCGCGCTCACGCGTAGGCGAAGGGCGGTCGTCGTGGCTTCGCTTGCGGTCGTTCTCGCCGGAGCCGTGCTCGCATTCGCGGCCGGCTCGGGCGGTGGCGCGGCCACCAAGCACTTTGGCGTAGGCCTCGCCCGCGCCGGAAGCAGCGGAACCGGCGGCGGCTCGCTTGCGTCGGCGGATACGTCCGGGTCGTTCGGACCGACCGTCTCGACAGGAATCTTCCTGGGAGAGTCCCCGCCGGTCAGCTCGCTGCCGATCCTGCCCGTCACGATCGGCCCGCTGCACACGCGCGACAACGAATCGGTCGGATCGCACGGCCCGCCGCCCGACGTCCGCGACCCGGTCGTTCAGCGGCAAAAAGGCTCGGGCCCGCTCTCGGCGCCGATCCAGAGCTTCGACGGGATCTGCCTGCCGTTTGGGCCGCCGTGTGCGCAGCAGAGCAGCTGCAGCTGCCTGCCACCGGACACGAACGGAGAGGTTGGCGGAAACCAATACGTCCAGATGGTCAACACCGACTTCGCCGTGTACTCGAAGACCGGAACGGTGCTCCGGACGGCGACGCCGATCAACGAGCTCTGGGCGAACACGAACGGCGAGTGCCAAACACACAACGACGGCGACCCGGTCGTCGTCTACGACCAGCTCGCGAGACGCTGGCTCCTGAGCCAGTTCATCGTCGCGGACTCGGGCGAGCAGTACGGCGAGTGCGTCGCCGTCTCGACCTCGAGTGACGCAACGGGCTCGTACTACCTGTACGAGTTCGACTTCGGCACCGACGTCTTCTTCGACTACCCGAAGATCGGCGTCTGGCCGGACGGCTACTACATGATGGCGAACGAGTTCCCGAACAGCTCGGCCACCTCGGCCGGCACGGGCGTGTTCGCCTTCGAGCGGAGCAAAATGCTGAACGGGCAGCCGGCCCGCGTCGTCTTCTTCGACGAGAGCCAGCGCAACCCCACCGGCGGCCAGTACATCGGGATGCTACCCGGCGACCTGGAAGGCACCGCCACGCCGGCGGCCGGCTCGCCGAACTGGTTCGCCGAGGTCGATGATCCAACCGGGGTCCCGCCCAGCGGTGGCGACGCCGGCTTCGACCTGCGGATGTGGGCCTTCCACGTCGACTGGTCGAACCCGGCCAACTCGACCTTCGGGAACGACGGCGCGCCGAACGCGACGCTGCCGGTCGCGCCCTTCGTCAGGCCGCAGTGCGTCTACGGCTACGGCGACTGCGCCCCGCAGGAAGGCGGCCCGCAGCAGCTCGACGTGCTCGGCGACCGGCTCATGTTCCGGATGCCGTACCGCAAGCTCAGCAACAACACGGCCTCGATCCTGCTCAACCACTCGGTGAAGACGCCCGAGGGCAAGATCGGGATCCGCTGGTACGAGGTGCGGAGCCCGCGGGGCGGCTCCCCAGGGATCTACCAGCAGGGGACGTACGCGCCCGACGACACGACGGCCAATCCGCTCTGGCGCTGGATGGGCAGCATCGCCGAGGACAAGAACGGCGACATCGCCCTCGGCTACAGCGCGTCCGGGCCCAACGACTACCCGTCGATCCGCTACACCGGCAGGGCCGCAGGCGACCCGCTTGGCCAGATGACCCAGGTCGAGCAGGTCGCGTTCACCGGCACCGGCCCGCAGACGGAGGTCGAGGGGCGCTGGGGCGACTACAGCGACCTGACCGTGGACCCGGCCGACGACTGCACCTTCTGGTACACGCAGGAGTACCTCGCCGTGGACACGATCATCATCGGGACCTGGCGCACGCGCGTGGTCTCGTTCACGTTCCCCGGCTGTAGATAGAGCTCGCAGGCCGGCCCGAGTCCACAGGGGCTCGGGCCGGCTTGCAGCCATCCGACGAAATCCCTACTCTGCCGGGCCTAGGCATGTCACCAGTCAGTTACATCGATCCCGGCAGCGGCAGCCTTCTCCTGCAGGCGCTCGCCGGCGGCGTCGCGGCCGTCGGCGTCCTCGGCAAGGTCTACTGGCGCAGGCTCAAGCGGCTGCTGCACATCGGGAAGCCCGAGGACGAAAGCTCGCCGAGCTGACCGAGCCGCGCGAGATGGACGCGGCCGGAACGATCCCGGGTCTCGAGCCAGGCTCGTTCCGCGACCCTGACAGCCGGATCTTCACCACCGACGGGCGCGTCCTCCGCGTGCTGAGCGAGCACGGGCTCGCAGACTGGCGCGAGCTGTCGTCGTCCGGGCTCCTCGACGAGCTCGTGGGCGAGGGCAGGCTCATCGGCACGCGGGAAGTCGACGAAAGCGTCGGTGAGGGACTCCACGGCGCAGTCGCGGGGGTGCTCGAGCACGACGTCGTCCCGTTCGTCTCTTACCCGTACGAGTGGAGCTTCTCGATGCTCCGTGACGCGGCGCTGCTCCAGCTCGGGCTGCTCCGGCGCGCGCTCGACGCCGGGATGATCCTGAAGGACTCCACGCCCTACAACGTCCAGTTTCGGGGCTCGCGGCCGGTCTTCATCGACGTCGGGTCGTTCGAGCGGCTGCGCGAGGGCGAGCCGTGGGCCGGCTACCGCCAGTTCTGCATGCTCTTCCTCTACCCGCTGCTCCTGCAGGCCTGGAAGGACGTGCCGTTCCAGCCTTTGCTGCGCGGCAGCCTGGACGGGATCTCGCCGCAGGAGTGCCGCAACCTGCTCTCGCTGCGCGACCGCCTGCGCCGGGGAACGCTCACGCACGTGGTGCTGCACGCGCGGCTCGAGCGCCGCCACGAGCACCGTGACGAGGATCTGAAAGGCGAGCTGCGCTCGGCCGGCTTCAAGCCCGAGCTGATCAAGGCAAACGTCGGAGGGCTGGAGCGGCTCGTCCGGCGCCTGAGCTGGGAGCCCGAGCGCTCGGTCTGGTCCGAGTACGGCCCGCACACCACCTACACGAAGGAGGACGCGGAGCGGAAGGCGCGCTTCGTGTCCGAGGCCGCCGCGAGCGAGCAGCCCCGCCTGGTCTGGGACCTTGGCTGCAACGAGGGCATCCATGCGCGAATCGCCGCCGAGCACGCGGAGCACGTCGTCGCGATGGACGCGGACGCGCTCGTCGTCGACCGGCTCTACAAGGAACTGGGGTACGAGGACGACCAGCGGATCCTGCCGCTCGTCGTGAACGTCGTCGATCCGCCGCCGGGGCTCGGCTGGAGGGGGCGCGAGCGCCGCCCGCTGCCCGACCGCGGCCGGCCCGACCTGACACTTGCGCTGGCGCTCCTGCACCACGTCTCGATCTCCGGCAACGTCCCGGTCGCCGAGTTCCTCGACTGGCTGCACGGGACCACGAGCTCGCTCGTGATCGAGTGGATCTCGCCGGAGGACCCGATGGCCCGCCGCCTGCTCGCGCGCAAGCGGCCGAACGACCACCCGGACTACCGGGCGGACTGGTTCGAGCGCTGCCTCGCAGAGCGCTTCGACGTCGTCCGCTCGGAGACCCTGGCCGGCGGCCTGCGCACGCTCTACCTTGCCCGCCCGAAGAGCTGAGCCGGGCTTCCTCCGTCTCGCGCTGACGCACGGCGCCCGGCTGGCGGTGCTGTCCGCGTTCGCGCTCGCGCAACCGTTGCTGGACATCCTCGGCAAAAACCCGGAGTTCTTCACCGCCCGCCGCTCATCGAGCTCCGAGATCGTCCTGTTCGCGCTCTTCCTGGTGTTCGTCCCGCCGGCCGCGCTGCTCGTGGTCGAGCTGCTGGTGCGGCTCGCGAGCCGTCGTGCGGGAGAGGCGGTGCACCTCGTCTTCGTCGCCGGCCTCGTCGCGGTGGTCGTCTTGCACGCGCTCACGAACCGCGCCTCGTTCTCGGGCGCGCTTCCGCTCGTCGTCGCGGGCGCCGTCGGCGTGCTGGGCGCGCTCCTCTACCTGCGCGCGGCGGCGGTCGGCTCGTTCCTGACGGTGCTCACGCCGGCTCCGCTCGTCTTCCTCGCGCTCTTCCTCTTCGACTCCTCCGCGTCGAAGCTCGTCTTCGTGAGCAACCCCCACGTGAAGGAAGCGCGCGTCAACTCGGACACGCCGGTCGTACTGATCGTCTTCGACGAGTTCCCACCGGTGGCGCTGATGAGCCGCGAGCAGAAGGTCGACGCGCAGCGGTATCCCAACTTCGCTGCGCTCGCGCGGGACTCGACCTGGTATCGAAGCGCGACGACCGTGCAGTGGCTGTCCGAGCAGGCCGTGCCCGCGGTGCTGACGGGGATCCTGCCGCCGGAAGGGCGCACGCTCCTGCCGATCTACGCGGACCACCCACACAGCGTGTTCACGCTGCTCGGCGGGAGCTATCGGGTCCGGGCGGTCGAGTCGCTGACGCAGCTCTGCCCGCAGAAGATCTGCCGCGAGACGCGCGGAGCCTCGCCGGCGGCCGTTTCGGACGAGACGGGGTCGCTCGCCTCCGACGCGGGGATCGTCTACCTCCACCTACTGCTGCCCGAGCCCTACTCCGAGCGGATCCCTGCGATCGGCGACAGCTGGGGGAACTTCGGACAGCACGAGGCACGGCCTGTCGTCGGCCCGAGCGCGGGCGGCGCGTTCGAGCCGTGCGGCCGGAACGTCTGCCGCTTCGCGTCGCAGTTCTCTCGCGACCGCAGCCCGACGCTCTACGTGCTGCACTCGCTGCTCCCGCATGTCCCCTACCTGTACCTGCCCTCCGGGCGGCGCTACGGGGTGCAGGCCCCGGCTCTGCGCGGGATCCGCGACGGCGTGTTCAAGGAGGCGTGGCCGGCCGAGCAGGGCTACCAGCGGTTCCTGCTCCAGACGGAGTACACCGACCGGGCCCTCGGCTTCCTGATGCGCCGACTGAAGGCGAAGGGGATCTACGACCGCGCGCTCGTGATCGTGACCGCCGACCACGGGGTCAGCTACCGCGACGGCGAGCCCCGGCGCCGGCCGACGCCCGGAAACCTCCAGGACATCGCCTTCGTGCCGCTGTTCGTCAAGCTCCCGGGCCAAAACCGGGCCCGGATCGACGACGGCTTCGCGCAGACGATCGACGTCGTCCCGACGATCGCGCATGTGCTCGGCTTTCGGCCTCCCTGGCACCTCGACGGGCAGCCGCTCGTGGGGCGGAGACTGGCGGCGGACGGGACCGTGTCCGTGCGGATCGGCGACGGGACAGCCCAGACGGCGCGCCTTTCCGACCTCCGCATGCGGCGCGGTCGGGCGCTGGCCGAGCAGCTCGCGCGCTTCGGCTCGACGCGTCGATCGGTGTACCGGATCGGCCCGGACGGCGGCCTCATCGGCAAGAGCCTGGCGCAGCTTCAGGTCCAGCCCAGCCATGACGCCGGGGTCGAGCTCGACGGGCAGGAGCTACTGAGGTTCGTCGACCGCAGGACGGACTTGCTCCCGGCCTGGATCCAGGGCCGCCTGACGGGGCGGCACGGGCGGCACGAGGAGCTCGCGATCGCGGTGGACGGCCGGATCGCCGCGACCACCTGGAGCTTCGAGGGCGTGGACGGGACGGGCTTCGACGCGATGGTTCCGGAGCAGGCTCTCCGGAACGGACGCAACGACGTGGCGGTGTTCCGCGTCCGCCGCGAGGCCGGTACCGTCAGGCTCGAGGAGCTTCGGGGCACCAGGGTGAAGGTGTCTCTCGTCCGCAGCGGGCCGCACGAGGCGATCCGCTCGTCGGACGGGACGGTCGTCCCGGTGCGGGCAGGGGCGCTGCGCGGCTTCGTTCAGGTTGCCCAGGGGTCACTCGTGCGCTTCAGCGGCTGGGCCGCGCTCGCGTCCCTTGCCCACCGCGCGGACAGCCTGGTCGTGCTCGCGGACGGGCACCAGGTCTTCGCGGCCCCGACGGCGAAGCTGCGTCCACACCGGGTGCTCGGATACCACCGGAACGTCGGCTTCCAGTTCGAGCTTCCACCGGGGCTGCTTCCGGCGCCCGGGCCGGGCCACCACGTGCGCGTCTTCGCCGTCGGCGGAGGGCATGCATCCGAGCTTCGTGTCAAGGGCGCGTGGCCCTGGCACTGACGTGACCATCGGCCGCCACCGGCCCGCTCCGGAGCAACCCGCAGAGCTGCGTCGCGCCGCCTAAACGGCCAGCCGCCTAGCCGCATGTCCAGTTGCGCCGGCCCTCAGTCGTCCCAGACTGAGATCGGAGCTTCATTCCGGAGCTCCTGGGATGGGAGGGTCAACTGCGGCTATGCCGGTCCACTTGCGGCTGAGCGATCGCGAGCTCGTGGACGATTTGCTCGACTTCCTCAGCCGGCGCGAGTGCGTCGGCGAACGGGTCGCGGGCAGCGTTGACGAAATCTACGTCCTGCCGCCGCACACGCTCCACGCGCGGCAGGCGGCGATGGAGCTCGACCTGCTCGTCGGCGTCTGGGAGACGCTGCATCCGGGCGCGAGCGTCGACCGCGTCGGCTAGCCGGGCTGGGGCCGAAATGGGCCGAACGGCCCATCGACAAACAGCGGCCGGAGTTCCAGACTTTCGGGCAGAGAGTGGGGGCCGAGCGTCGCCCTTTGAGGAAGGGCGGCGACTGTACCCCGAGCCTGCGGCGTACTCGGGGTCATGCTGCTCGGCCCCCTCTCACGGTAGCGGCTCTCTCGGTCGGACTGACGGCTTTCCCGCCCGGTGACGAGGGCGCAAGAATCCGCCCGGCGCAGGATCAGTATGAGAGCCGGGCTGCTTTCTCGGCAAGGCGGCTGACAACAGCCGCACGAGGGAGAGAGGAAGCGCCCGGCCTCTCCGTCTATGCGCAAAGAAGCGCGGCAGGGGCTCCGGCATTCGCAGCCTTCCCCCGGCGCGAGTGCCTGTTGTGCCGCAGTGTCAAACCCCTGCCGCACAAAAGGTTGTTCCTTGCCGAGCAGCCGACGAAACTCCACCCGGGCGCCGAAGGCGCCGCACTAGGCTGATGGAGTGCAGCCGGCCGAACGCCTGCAGCGGTACGCGGAACTGGCGGTTCAGGTGGGGGCGAACGTCGCGCCCGGGCAACTGGTAGCCGTGGGCGGGCTGGTGGAGCATGCGCCGCTTGTACGGGAGATCGCGCGGGCCGCGTATGCGTCGGGAGCCAGATATGTCGACGTCGGCTACGGGGACAACCATCTGCGCCGCGCGCTGATCGAACTGGGGCCCGAGGAGGCTCTCACTTGGACGCCGCCGTGGACGCTGGAACGGATGAAGCGTCTTAGCGACGACCACGGGGCATTCGTCTTCGTCACCGGGGACCCCGAGCCGGAGCTGCTCGGCGGCCTCCCCGGTGAGCGCATCGGGAAGGCGCGGATGGTCGATCTCTGGCGCGAGATCCAGCGCCAGCTGGACGAGAAGCTCGTCAACTGGACGACTGTCGCTTACGCGAACGATGGCTGGGCCCGAACCGTCTTCGGGGAACCCGAAGTCGAACGGCTCTGGGAGGCGATCGCGTACTGCGCCCGCCTGGAGGAGCCGGATCCTGTCGCTGCCTGGAACGCACATATGGACGAGTTGAAGCGCCGCGCCGAAGCGCTCAACGCGATTGGAGTCGATGCGGTCCGGTTCACGGGCCCAGGGACGGAGTTGACGATCGGCCTCCTCCCACACTCTCGCTGGAACGCCGCCCGGTTCGAGACCGCGTGGGGACGGTCGTACGTCCCGAACATGCCGACGGAAGAAGTGTTCACCACCCCTGACTGCCGGCGCGCAGAGGGGAAGGTCCGCACGACCAGGCCGCTTTCGCTGCTGGGAACCATCGTCCGCGACTTGGAACTGCGCTTCGAGGGCGGTCGCATCGTCGATGTGCGCGCGTCCGCTGGAGCGGACGTCATCCGCGCGGAGATCGAGACCGACGAGGGCGCCCGCTCCCTCGGCGAGGTCGCGCTCGTCGACGGGACATCCCGGGTCGGCAAGACCGGCTTGATCTTCTTCGACGTCCTCTACGACGAAAACGCCAGCTGCCACATCGCGTACGGCTTCGGGGTCGCCGAGGGCGTTGACGACCGACCCGGAGGCGAGGGTTACAACGTCTCCGCAGTCCACACCGACTTCATGGTCGGCGGCCCCGAAGTCGACGTCGACGTCCTCACGCACGACGGAGCAACCGTTCCGGTGTTACGCGAGGACGCCTGGGTCCTGGAGCCCTGAGTTCTGGAACCCCCGCCGGGATCGAGCCTTATCGCTCTTGGCCGTGAAGCGGCCGGACTTCGTTCGGGAGTGCGCCTGGCAGGAATCGAACCTGCGACCTCGCGCTCCGGAGGCGCGCGCTCTATCCCCTGAGCTACAGGCGCTTGGCTTCGGCAGTCTAGCGCCGCCGCGGAGGGCGGCTTTGCCGGCCTCCGCCCACTGAGGCAGTCGGATGCGCGGCCTCCGGGAAAAGTTGCATGCGCGCAGCGCGAGACTTTTTCCGGGGAAGGCGGGTTGTCGCGCGAAACCCCTACGCTCTACCTTGTCGCCATCGGACCGTCTGAACCGAGTCTCCTGCGGACCGCACTGAGGAACGGCGCGCAGCTCGCCGTGCTGTCCGGCTTCGCCCTCGCCCAGCCGCTGCTCGACATCCTCGGCCGCAATCCCGCCTTCTTCGCGATCCGGCGCTCCTCGAGCTCCGAGATCGTCCTCTTCGCCCTCTTCCTCGTCTTCGTCCCGCCGATAGCGCTGCTGGCCGTCGAGCTGCTCGTCGGCCTCGTGAACCGCACGGCGATGGACGTCCTGCACATCCTGCTCGTCGCCGGCGGAGTGGCGCTGATCGCGCTGCACCTGGTCGCTCAGGACTCCGCGCTCTCGGGAACGGGAGCCCTTGTCGTGGCTGCCGTGATCGGCGTCGCCGGTGCGGCGCTCTACTCGCGAACCGCCGTCGTCCGCTCCTTCCTGATGGTGCTGACGCCCGCGCCGCTCGTGTTCCTCGCGCTGTTCATGTCGAGCTCGGGCATCTCCAAGCTCGTCTTCGTCAGTGCGCCGAAGGTGAAGAAGACGCACGTCAGCGCGAAGACTCCGGTCGTGCTGGTCGTCTTCGACGAGTTCTCGCCGGTTTCGCTGATGAATCGCCGCCAGCGGATCGACCCGCGGCGCTACCCGAACTTCGCCGCGCTGGCCCGCACGTCGACGTGGTACCGCAGCGCGACCACCGTCCAGTGGCTGAGCGAGGTCGCGGTGCCGGCGGTCCTGACGGGGATCCTGCCGCCTCCCCGTAAGAAGCTGCTCCCGATCTACGCCGACCACCCGAAGAACATCTTCACGCTCCTGAACGGGAGCTACCGCGTCCGCGGGATCGAGTCGCTGACACACCTGTGCCCGGCGTCGGTCTGTAAGGAGGTGAATGGTGCTCCTTCCGCGCAGGCCGTACAGGACACCACCGGGTCGCTAGCCAACGACGCGGGCATCGTCTACCTCCATGTCGTCCTGCCCCCGCCGTACTCGGACGAGATCCCGCCGATCAGCGACAGCTGGGGCAACTTCGGCCAGGCGGAGCACGAGACGGAGGCACGCACGACCCACACGGGCCCGCTGCTTCCCTGCGCACGCAACGTCTGCCGGTTCGCCTCCACCTTCCGCGTCGACGGCAAGCCGACGCTGTACGTGCTCCACTCGCTGCTTCCGCACGTCCCGTACCTGTACCTGCCCTCGGGGAAGCGCTACGGGATCGAGGTCCCGATCCTGCGCGGGATCCAGGCAGGGATCTGGAGGCAGCCGTGGCCCTCCCTGCAGAGCTACCAGCGCTACCTGCTCCAGCTCGAGTACACCGACCGCGCGCTCGGCTACATGATGCGGCGCCTGCGCGCGGCCCACCTCTTCGACAAGGCGCTCGTGATCGTCGTCGCCGACCACGGTGTCAGCTTCCGGCACAACCAGCCGCGCCGTTACCCGACGCCCGGGAACCTGCAGGACATCGCCTTCGTCCCGCTGTTCGTGAAGCTTCCGCACCAGCGGCGCGGCCGGATCGACGACGGCCTGGCCCGAACGGTGGACGTGGTACCGACGATCGCGCGGGCCCTGCACATCCGGATCCCGTGGCACTTCGACGGGCGCCCGCTGGAGGGGCGCCGCCTCCCGCAGGACGGGACGGTGTCGGTGCTCGTCGGCAACGGAAAGTACGCAACGGCGCGGCTCTCGGCGCTGCGTGCGCTGCGGACCCGCGCGCTGGCCGAGCAGCTGGCCACCTTCGGGACGACGCCGGCGGACCTGTTCCGGATCGGCCCTCATCGGGAGCTCCTTGGACGGCTTGTCTCGAGCCTTCCGGTCCAGCCGAGCCGCTCAACCGGCGTGCAGCTCGGCAACCAGAACCTGCTGCAGAGCGTCGACACCCGCTCGGACCTGCTCCCGACCTGGATCCAGGGACAGCTGACGGGGCAGCACGGGCCGGAGGAGGACCTGGCGATCGCTGTCAACGGGCGGATCGCGGCCGTGACGCAGTCGTTCGACGCCGGCGGTCAGCCGAAGTTCGCCGCGATGGTGCCGGAATGGACGATGCACGACGGCCGCAACGACGTCTCCGTCTTCCGCGTCGAGGGAAGCCGGCTCGAGGAGCTGCGCGGCAGCAGCGTGACGACGACCATCCGGGCGCGGGGCGGGGGCGAGGTGATCGCGTCCGGCGGCGGCAAGGCGATCCCCGTGCGTCCGCGGACGCTGCGCGGCCAGGTGCACGTCTCGGCGGGGCAGAACTTCACCTTCACAGGCTGGGCCTCGGACCGCGCGGTCAGCGCCAAGGTCGACTCGGTGCGGGTCTTTGTCGACCGCGCGCAGGTCTACGCCAGCAAGATCAGCCTGATCCAGCCGCACACGATGCTCGGGCAGACGGTCGCGCACCAGCGCTACGCGTTCCAGTTCGAGCTGCCGCGCTCGCTCCTGCCGGCGCCCGGGTCGGGCCATCGCGTGCGTGTCTTCGCAACCCGTCGCGGCGTAGCCTCGGAGCTGCGCTACACGGGCCGCTACCCCTGGCGTACCGGGTAGCGGGCGCCTCTAAGGTATCGGCGTGCAGCTCGAGGCCCGGATCGCGACGCTGCGGATGGCCGAGACCTTCGTCATCTCCCGCGGGGCGGCCGACGAGGCGGAGGTCGTCTTCGTCGAGATCCGCCACGAAGGGACGAGCGGCTACGGGGAGGCGACGCCGATCGAGCGCTACGACGAGTCGGCCGAGTCGGCGCTGGCGTTCCTGCGCGAGGCGGAGGAGCTGCTGGGCGACGACCCGTTCGCGCTCGACGAGATCGAGGCACGACTCCGTGAGCGGCCGGGCGAGCAGGCTGCGAAGGCGGCGATCGACGCGGCGCTGCACGACCTCTGCGGCAAGCTCGCGGGCCTGCCGGTGTGGCGACTGCTCGGGCTCCGGCGCGCAGGCCCGCCGACGTCGTGGACGATCTGGCTCGGCGATCCTGACGACATGGCACAGCGGGCGGAGAAGGTGCGAGGACGATTCAAGCGGCTCAAGCTCAAGCTCGGGGGGCGAGACGGCCTCGACGTCGAGCGGGTCCGGGCCGTGCACGCGGCAGCCGACGTGCCGCTGCAGGTGGACGTCAACGAGTACTGGTCGCTGGACGAGGCCCTCGACGCTCTGGCGCAGCTCGCCGAGCTCGGGGTCGAGTACTGCGAGCAGCCGTTGCCGGCGGGCGACCCGGACGGGCCGGAGCTCAAGCGGCGCTCGCCGCTCCCGATCTATGTCGACGAGGATCTCCACACGCTCGCCGACGTCCCCGCCTGCGCGGAGAGGGCGCACGGGCTGACCCTGAAACTCGCGAAGTCCGGCGGCATCCGCGAGGCGGTGCGGATCGCGCACGCCGGCCGCGCGCTCGGGCTCGGCTTGATGCTCGGCTGCATGAACGAATCCGGTCTCGCGGTGTCCGCCGGCACGCAGATCGCGAGCCTCTTCGACCACGTCGACCTCGACGGCAACCTGCTCCTGGCCGAGGACCCGTGGCCCGGTGTGGAGCTCGTCGACGGCGTCCAGCTTCCCCCAGACGCGCCCGGGTTGGGTGTCCGAGAAGCGGTATCTCATACTGGCTGAGGGCCGCTCCGGCGACCCGCACTACGGCAAGACCGCCCGCGGCGTCATCCGTTACGGGCCGCATCCGACCGTGGCGGTGCTCGACTCCACCCGCGCCGGCGAGGCACTCGACGGGATCCCCGTCGTCGCGACCGTCGAGGAGGCTCTTCCCTTCGAGCCCACCACCGCGCTCGTCGGGGTCGCGACCCAGGGCGGCCGCTTCCCGCCGGCCTGGCGCGAGCTCCTGAAAGACTCGATCGCCGCCGGGCTCGACCTCGAGAACGGCCTGCACCAGTTCCTCGGCGACGACGCGGAGCTGGTCGAGCTCGCAGCGAGCCGGGGCGTCGAGCTGCGAGACCTCCGCCGCCCGCCGTCCGGCCTCGACGTCCCGACCGGGGAGAACCTCCAGATCCCGGCGCGCATCGCCCTGACCGTCGGCTCGGACTGCGCGATCGGCAAGAAGACGGTCGCGCTCGAGCTCGACCTCGAGGCCCGGCGCCGCGGGCTGCGCTCGGTCTTCGTCCCGACCGGCCAGACGGGAATCGCGATTGCGGGCTGGGGGATCGCAGTCGACGCGGTCGTGTCCGACTTCCTCGCCGGCGCGGCCGAGCGGCTGGTCGTGGAAGGGCATCGCCGCGGCGGCGAGCTGCTGTTCGTCGAGGGCCAGGGCTCGCTCTCGCATCCCGCGTACTCGGGCGTGACGCTCGGCCTGATCCACGGCTCGGCCCCGCACGCGTTCGTCCTCTGCCACCGCGCCGGCGCGACCGAGATCGAGGGCTACCCGGGCCATCCGCTGCCGAGCCTCCCGGAGCTCGTCGACCTCCACGAGCGAGTGGCGCTGCCGCTCAGGCCTGCCCGCGTCGCCTGCATCGCGCTCAACACAGCTCACCTGGACGAGGAAGCAGCCCGGGCGGAGATCGCCGCCGTCGCCGATGAAACCGGGCTCCCGGCCGACGACCCGGTTCGCTTCGGCGCGGCTGCCCTGGTCGACGCGGTGCTCGAGGCGGTTCCCTCTCAAGCCTCGGGCGCGGCGGCCGATGATTGAGATCGGGTCGGAGTGATGTCCGCCGCCGGACCTGCGAAGCTAGGGATGGGTCGAACGACGAGGAGGAACATGCAGACGAAGATCCTGGGCCTGATCGGTTCTCTTTCCGCCGCGCTCGCGCTCGCGGGGGCCGCGCACGGCAGCATCTCGTTCGGCGTCAGTGAGGACCGGGGCAAGATCGATGCGAACTTCTTCCCGACGCTGCACGACGTCGGCCTGAACCAGAACCGAGTCTCGCTCGTCTGGGATCCCGCCGCCCCGGATCAGATCCCCGACCAGGACGCGATCGCGCAGATGCTGCCCATGGCGCAGGCTCAAGGCGTCCGGGTCGTGTTCGCGGTCACGGGGAAGCGTCAGCGGGACCTCCTGTCCGCGCCGGCGGTCACGCAGTTCGCCGCCTGGCTGCAGCACGTCGCGCAGACCTTCCCGCAGGTCAAGGACTACGTGATCGGCAACGAGCCGAACCAGCCCGCCTTCTGGCTGCCCCAGTTCGACGGCGCCGGCAGGCCGCTCGCCGCGGCGGCGTACGAGCCCGTCCTCGCGCATTCGTACGACGCTCTCAAGGCCGTCGACGGCACCATCAACGTGATCGGGGTCGGCCTCTCGCCCCGCGGGAACGACAACCCGTACGCGCGCAGCAACATCTCGCGCTCGCCGGTCCGCTTCCTGAAAGATCTCGGCGCCGCGTACCGGGCCAGCCACAGAACGAGGCCGCTGATGGACTCGCTCGCGTTCCACCCGTACCCGTCGCGCAACACGGATCCGCCCGAGGCCGGCTACTCCTGGCCGAACGCGGGCCTGTCCAACCTCGACCGCGTGAAGCAGGCGGTCTGGGACGCCTTCAACGGGACGGCGCAGCCCACGTTCCCCGAGGGCGCACGGGGGCGGCAGCCGTTCAGTCCGGCGTTGAAGCTCGACCTCGACGAGGTGGGCTGGCAAGTCGCGGTCCTGCCCCCGCTCGCGGGCCTCTACTTCGGCACCGAGACGCAGCCGACGATCGACGAGGCCACCCAGGCGGAGTACTACGGCCAGACAATCCGCTTCGTGGGATGCGATCCCTCGGTCACCTCGTTGAGCTTCTTCCTGCTGGCGGACGAGCCGGACCTCGCACGCTGGCAGAGCGGGCTCGAGCGCATCGACAGCTCGCACCGCGCCTCCTACGACACCGTCAAGCAGACGCTCGCGCAGACGCACGGCAACTGCGACGGGACCCCGATCCCTTGGACGCACACCCGCCAGGTCGTCGCGCCGTGGACGCAGTGGGGCAACGTCAAGCGCGTGAAGCGGCCGAGCTGGAGGCGCTGGAGCTTCGTCGCCGCCGCCCGGGAGGAGGCGCTGTTCCGAGCCGGCATCTTCCGGGCCGGAACGCCGCGGAGCAAGATCGTGCGGAGCCTCTCGCGCGGGCGACCGAGGCCCGTCCGCGCGGCGTCCGGCAGGATCAAGGCCAAGAGCCGCGTCGTCGCCTTCCCCTACCGGCGCCTCGCCCGCGGGCGATACGTGTACGCAATCCGCATGCAGGCGACGATGAACCCGGCTCGCACGATCCTGTTCGTGAGCCCCACCTTCGGGGTCGGCGTGCGGCGGAGGTGAGCGATCCCCGGCTCGCCCGGCTGGCGGATCTCGTCGTCGGGTACTCGCTCGAGCTGCAGGCCGGGAAGATCCTCCGCATCGACACGACGCCGGCCGGGCTTCCGCTCGCGACCGCGCTGTACCGGGCCGCGCTCGGCGTGGGGGCTCTCCCGTATGTAGAGGTCGAGCTCGAGAACCTGACCGGGCTGCTCATCGGGGAGGGCACCGACGAGCAGCTCGACTTCGTGCCGCCCGTGGCCGAGGCCGAGGTCGACGCGCTCGACGCGATCGCCACGGTTTGGGCCGAGCAGAACACGCGGGCGCTCACGAACGCCTCGCCCGCTCGGCAGCAGCGCCAGATCGCGGCGACGCGGCAGCTGACGAACCGACGCTGGGCGCGAATCTCGGCCGGCGACCTGCGCTGGTGCGGCGTGCAGTGCCCGGCGCCGGCACACGCGCAGGAGGCAGGCATGGCGCTGTCCGAGTACGAGCGGTTCGTGTTCCGGGCGTGCCACGTCGAGGACGGCGACGACCCGATCGAGCACTGGCGATCCGCGAGCGCGGAGCTGGCGGGCCGCGCCGAGCAGCTCGCCCGGGCCCGCGAGCTGCGCATCACCGGCCCCGGCACCGACCTCCGGCTCCGCGTCGACGGACGCCGCTGGGACGCAGCCGAGGGCCACTACAACATGCCGGACGGCGAGGTCTACACGAGCCCGCTCGAGGACTCGGCGCAGGGCGAGATCACGTTCGGCTTCCCCGCGCTTTACCGGGGCCACGAGATCGACGGCATCAGGCTGCGGTTCGAGGATGGGAAGGTCGTCGCGGCCGAGGCGGGCAGCGGCCGGGACTTCCTGGAGGCGTTGCTCGAGCTCGACGACGGGGCGCGGCGCCTCGGCGAGGTCGCGTTCGGCCTCAACTACGAGATCGACCGCTTCACGCGCAACACCCTCTTCGACGAGAAGATCGGCGGGACGATGCACGTCGCGCTGGGCTCCGCGTTCACGGAGCTCGGTGGGCGCAACGACTCAGCGCTTCATCTCGACCTCGTCTGCGACCTGCGGGAGGAGGGCGAGGTCTACTCGGACGGCGAGCTCGTCTGGCGCTCGGGCCGCTTCCTCGAGCCCGTTCCCGCCGCGGTCGAGAGCTGACGCGGGTCGCCGTCATCGCGGACACGCACCTGCCGCGCCATCCGGGCGGAAGTGATCACCGTTTGAGCTGAGCCTTGACACGAACGCGTGTTCGCTCTACCATGGCGAACACATGTTCGGGAAGGTTCTGCTCATCACTACACTCGCTCTGATCGCCTGGGCATTCCTGGCGCGAGCCTCGCACGGGGCGGGGCCGACGGTGCGGTACACGGTGAAGCCGGGGGACACGCTCTGGGTGATCGCTGCCCGGCACTACGCCGGCGACCCGCGGGACGCGATCTACCGCATCGTCAAGCGAAACCATCTAACCGGGAACGTGATCGTCCCGGGCCAGCGGCTCGTGCTGCCGTCAGCTGGGTAGAGGCAGGCCGGCGGTGTAGACGCGCTCGCCCTTGAAGAGGCGCTGCTCGCTGTCCCATGGGAAGAAGATCACGACCTTCCAGGCGAGGCGCTCTCCGGACGGCGGGATGCCGAGCCACTCCGCCTCGTGCGTGCCGGTCACGTCGGCCTCCTCGCACACTCCCTGAGGCCCGATCACGATGTCCGTCAGCCGGAAGTCGATGTCCGGGAAGCTGCCGAGCAGGCCGGTGTAGAACCGAGTCGCGCCCTCGTGGCCCTCCCAGCGGTGCCCGGTCTGGACGAGCTCGTAGACGCAGTCCCGGGTGAGCGTTGAGAGCAGCCCGGGGAGGTCCCGCTTCTCCTCGGCGATCGAGTGGCGCTTCCACAGCTCGCGGACCGCGTCGTGCTCCTCGCCGCTCGGCTCTCGGCGGATCAAACGGAGCAGGTCGTCGCGCGGGCCGCTCACTGCCCCAACCCTACAATCGGCCCCGTGGACCTCGATCTCGTCTTCTTCGGGACGTCCGGCTCGGTGCCGACGGCGCAGCGGGCCCCGTCGGCGCTGCTCGTACGGCGGGGCGGCGAGCGGCTGCTGTTCGACTGCGGCGAGGGCACGCAGCGGCAGCTCCTGAGATCGACGGTGGGCCTGATCGAGCTGCGCGAGGTCTTCGTCTCGCACTTCCACGCCGACCACTACCTCGGTCTGCCGGGCATGCTGAAGACGTTTGCGCTGCGCGGTCGGGAGGTGCCGCTGACGGTCTACGGGCCTCCGGGGCTGCGCGACCTGTTCACGACGCTGCGCCGGGTCTTCGGGAAGCTGAGCTACCCGCTCGAGATCGTGGAGCTTTCTCCGGGTGACGTGCTCGAGCGCGAGGAGTACAACCTGGTCACGTTTCCGGTGGCGCACGGCGTGCGGTCGCTCGGCTTCGCGGTCGTGGAGCATCCGCGCCCGGGCCGCTTCGACGTGGCCGCGTCGGATGCGCTCGGCGTGCCGGCCGGGCCCGACCGCGGCCTCCTCCAGGCGGGCGAGGCGGTCGAGCTCCCCGACGGGCGCACCGTCACGCCGGACGACGTCCTGGGGCCGCCGCGGCCGGGCCGCCGGATCGTCCTCAGCGGCGACACGGCGCCGTCGCCGACCGTCGCCGAGGCCGCGCGCGGGGCGGAGGTGCTCGTCCACGAGGCCACGTTCCTCGAGGAGGAGCGCGAGCGTGCGCGGGAGACCGCCCACTCGACCGCGCTCGAGGCCGCGGAGATCGCCCGCGACGCGGATGTCGGCCTGCTCGCGCTCACGCACCTCTCCAACCGCTACTTCGGGCCCGAGGTGGTGCGCGAGGCACGTACGATCTTCCCCGACACCGTGGTGCCGAAGGACTTCGACGTGATCGACGTGCCGTTCCCGGAGCGCGGCGGGCCGCGCCTGATCAAGGGCGGCACACGCCAGCGACGGGAGGAACCCGTGCCGGAAACCGAGGCGGTCCCGTGACGCAGCTCGTACAAGTCGCGCTGGCCGAGGACGTGGCCGAGGCCGAGGAGATCCAGGGCCTGCTTCACGCAGCCGGGATCGAGTCCGAGCTCGAGACGGCCGTGGACCACCATCCCCGCTCGACCGAGGACGCGCCGCAGAAAGTGCTCGTCCCCGAGTCGCAGCTGGAGGCGGCGCAACACGCGATCGAGTCCATGACGGATCCGGACGATCTCATCGCGGACGCCTAATTTCGGACGCCGGGCCGCCGTGTACGACCGGGTGCGGCCGGTTGACGACAACTGGTGGGAGATCTTCCGGCTGGTCGAGCGGGAGGCAGACCTCACCGGACGGCGCGTGCTCGACGTGGGCTGCGGGACCGGCCGCCTAGAGGTGGCGCTCGCCGGCCGGGCGCGCGTCTGGGGCGTGGACGCCTCGCCCGAGATGCTCGAGGTCGCGCGCGGCAAGGGCTCCGGGGCGACCTTCAAGCTCGGCCGCGCCGACGCGCTCCCGTTCAAGGACGGGTGGTTCGAGCGCGCGGTGATGTGGCTCGTGGTTCACCTCGTGGACCGGCCGCGCGCGTTCGCCGAGCTGCGCCGGGTCCTCGGCCCGGACGGCCGCGCGGTCGTCGCCACCTTCGACCCGAGCTACTTCGGCACGTTCTGGCTGAACAGGCTGCTGCCCTCGCTGGAGGCGATAGACCGTGCGCGCTTCCCGACGGCGGACCAGCTCGAGGCCGAGCTTGTCTCCGCGGGGTTCGCGCAGACGCGCCTGCTCCGGCTCTCGCAACGGGCATCGCATAGCCGGGAGGCGGCGCTCGAGCGGATCCGCGAGCGCCACATCTCGACGTTTGACCTCATCTCGGACGAGGAGTACGAAGCCGGCCTCGCCCGCGCGGAACGGGAGCTCCCCGAGCAGGTCGAGTACCCCGTCGAGTGGCTGATCACCGTCGCCGGCTAGCAGGGACGGCTGAACGGTAGTGCGCCGTAGACCGAGCTAAGGCACGTCCTCGCCGGCGGCCGGGCCTCCAAGACACGAAACGATCCGCTCTGAAAGAGCGTTCGACCTGCGGAATAGGGTCCGCACGGCACGCAGTGAACGAAGGCGCGGTAGGCGCCCGCGGGGACGTTCGGGACCGGGAAGCGAATCCGGCCGTTCCCCGCCCGATCGACCCTCAGCCTGCCGAGCCCGACGAGCCGCCGGTCGCGGACCGAGCGGATCGAGCGCGCGGCAGAAGCGGGGGCGAGGAAGACGCGAACGGGATGGCGCTTCAACGCCACGCTGCGGCGGAGCTGCAGGAGCGCTCCGTTCCCGGCAGTGCGGGCCGTGACGAGCGCGTGGGGAGCGGCTCTCGCCGGCTTGAAGGCCAGCCAGATCGCCGCCGAGGCGGCCGCCGGCACGACCGCCGCAGCAGCTGCTGCGAGGAGGAAAAGGGGGATCCGCGGTGGGGATCTCCTCGACATCGCCTGCGTCATGCACTGTACATCCGGCGGTGCCGCTAGACTCCCGCTCGATCTCATACCCCTTTAACTCGGTCCCGTGAGGCCGGAAAGGAGTCGAAGGTGAGCAAGGCCCTGAGCGCGCCGTAAGCGCCCAAACCTCCGAAGCCAGAACTGTCCTCGATGCCGAGACGATCGAGCGCACGCTGACGCGGATCGCGCACGAGATCGTCGAGGGCAATTCCGACCTCGAGCGGGTCGCGCTCGTCGGCATCCACACCCGCGGCGTGCCACTGGCCCAGCGCCTGCGGCGGCGGATCGCCGAGCTGACGGGCACCGAGGTCGCCTTCGGCCAGCTCGACATCACCTTCCACCGAGACGACGTGCACGTCCGGGCCGGGGAGCCTCCTCGCCACGCCCAGCCGCTCGTCCGCTCGACCACGCTCGACTTCCCGCTCGAGGGGATGACCTGCGTCCTGGTCGACGACGTCCTCTACACCGGCCGCACGATCCGGGCGGCCATCGACGCGCTGTTCGGCTACGGCCGGCCCGAGCGCGTGCAGCTTGCGGTGCTGGCCGACCGCGGCCACCGCGAGCTGCCCATCCGCCCCGACTACGTCGGCAAGAACCTGCCCACCGCCCGCGACGAGCGCGTCCAGGTCGAGCTCGTCGAGGTGGACGAGGTCGACCGCGTCGTGATCCAGAAGGAGACCCATGGGTGACATCCACGTGATGCGAGAGGACTTCCTCCCGCCAAAGCAGCCGCCGCGGCGTCACCTGATCTCGGTCGGCGACCTGACGCGCGACGACGTCGAGCGCCTGCTCGCGACCGCGCGCAGCTTCTCGCGCTCGCTCGAGCGGGAAGTGAAGAAGCTGCCGACGCTGCGTGGCTACACGGTCGTCAACGTCTTCTACGAGTCGTCGACGCGCACGTCGTCGAGCTTCGAGCTCGCTGCAAAGCGGCTGAGCGCCGACACGATGTCGATCAAGGCCGCCGGCTCGTCGGTCGACAAGGGCGAGTCGCTCAAGGACACCGCGCTCACGCTCGGCGCCTACGACCCGGACGTGATCGTGATCCGGCACCCGCAGATCGGCGCGCCGCAGCTCGTCGCCCGCTTCACCGAGGCCCACATCGTCAACGCCGGCGACGGGAAGCACCAGCATCCGACGCAGGCGCTGCTCGACCTGTACACGATCCGCGAGCAGGTCGGTCCGCTGGAGGGACTACATGTGGCGATCGTCGGCGACGTGCTCCATTCACGGGTCGCGCGCTCCAACATCCAGGCGCTGACGCTGATGGGCGCGCACGTGACGCTCGTCGGGCCGCCGCCGCTGCTGCCGCGCGGGATCGAGGCGATGGGCTGCGAGCTCTCGCACGACATCAGCTCGATCGCGGCCGCCGACGTCGTCTACGTCCTGCGCATGCAGCGCGAGCGAATGCAGGAAGGCGCCAACTACGTTCCCTCGCTGCGCGAGTACACCGCGCGCTGGGGAGTCACGCCGGAGCGGCTGCGGCCGGGGCAGAAGGTGATGCACCCCGGACCGATGAACCGCGGCGTCGAGATCGACCCACGGGTCGCCGACGCCGCCGACGCTTTGATCGAGACGCAGGTGCGCGCCGGTCTCGTCGTGCGCATGGCTGTGCTCTACGACCTGCTCACCACGGGGCCGGCATCGGTGCGCTCGCCCGAGCCGCTGGAGGTCGCGTGATGCTCTGGGCCAAGAACGGACAAAGGGACGACCTCGTCGTCCGCGGCGCGCGCGTCGTCGACCCGGTCGAGGGAATCGACTCGGTCTGCGACGTGCGCGTCGACGGCGGCCTGGTCGCCCAGCTCGGGACTGCGCTGGACGCCAACGGGCACCGGGTCGTCGACGGCGAGGGGCTCGTGCTCGCGCCGGCCTTCGTCGACCCGCACGTCCACCTCCGCGTCCCGGGGCGCGAGGACGAGGAGACGATCGCCTCCGGAACGGCGGCGGCGGCCGCGGGCGGCTACTGCGCGATCCTGGCGATGCCGAACACGGAGCCCGTCGTCGACTCGGCCGCCGTGCTCGGGTCGCTCATCGAGGACGCGCAGGCGCAAGCCGTCGTGCCGGTCGGCTTCCTCGCCGCGATCACGCGCGGCCAGGAGGGTGCCGAGCTGACCGAGATGGCCGAGCTCGCCGACCAGGGTGCGGCCGGCTTCAGCGACGACGGTCGCCCGGTCGTGGCGCCCGGACTGATGCGCCGCGCGCTCCAGTACCACACGATCACCGGCAGGCGGCTCGCGCTCCACTGCGAGGAGCCGACGCTTTCGCGCAGCGGGCAGATGCACGAGGGCGCGGTCTCGGCGGAGCTGGGCTTCGCGGGCTATCCGTCGGTGGCCGAGAGCGTGATGGTCGAGCGCGATCTCGCGCTCGCGGCCTACGAGGAGGCGCCGCTGCACGTGCTCCACGTCTCGGCGCGCGAGTCGGTCGAGGCGCTGCGTGCCGCGCAGGCGAAGGGCGTGCAGGCCACGGCCGAGGTCACGCCGCACCACCTCTGCCTCACGGACGAGGCGGTGCGGACGCTCGATCCGAACGTGAAGATGAACCCGCCCCTCCGGTCCGGCGACGATCGGACCGCGCTCATCGCCGGCTTGAAAGACGGGACGATCGGTTGCATCGCGACCGACCACGCGCCGCACGCGCGGCACGAGAAGGAGGTTCCGTTCGAAGCGGCGCCTTTCGGCGTGACGGGGCTCGAGACGGCCTTCGCGGCGCTCTACACGGGTCTGGTCGAGCCCGGGCTGCTGCCACTCGAGACCCTGCTCGAGCGGATGTCGGCCGGCCCCGCGAGGGTGTACGGCCTCGAGCCGCCGCGGATCGCAGTCGGCGCGCCGGCGAACCTCGTCCTGCTCGACACGGCCGCCACGTGGAAGGTCGAGGAGGATCGGTTCCGCTCGCGTTCGGCCAACTCGTGGGCGCTCGGGCAGACGCTGAAGGGCCGGGTCCGGCTGACCGTCGCCGCCGGCCGCGTGGTGCACGAGTCATGACCGGGTTCCTGGCACTCGAGGACGGGACGGTCTTCCGTGGCGAGTCTGTCGGCGCAGAGGGCTTCGCCTTCGGCGAGGCCGTCTTCACGACCGCGATGACCGGCTACCAGGAAGTCGTCACCGATCCGAGCTACGCGGAGCAGATCGTCTGCTTCACCGCGCCGATGATCGGCAACTACGGCGTCGCCGCCGACCGCTGCGAGTCGAGGCGCCCGCATGCGCGCGCGGTCGTCATGCGCGAGGCGCGCGGCCCGGCTTGGACGGACTGGCTGCACGAGCACGGCTTGGTCGCGCTGTCCGGGATCGACACGCGCTCGCTCGTCCTGCACCTGCGCCGGGCCGGCGCCATGCGGGCGATCGCGGTCTCCGGCGAGGCGTCGGTGGACGAGGCGCTCGCGGCGGTGCGCGAGCAGCCGCCGATGGCCGGCCGCGGCCTCGCCGCCCAGGTCTCCGCCCGCGAGCCGTACGTCTTCAGCGACGCCGGCACCGCCAGGATCGCGGTGCTCGACTACGGCTGCAAGCGCTCGATCCTGAACCGGCTCGCCTGGGCGGGCGCTGCCGTGACGGTCTATCCGCACGACGCCGACCCCGACGAGCTCGCGGCGTACGACGGCGTGCTGCTCTCGAACGGTCCCGGCGATCCGGAGCCGCTGGCCGGCGAGGTCGAGACGGTCCGGGCGCTGCTCGGGCGCGTCCCGCTGCTCGGGATCTGCCTAGGCCACCAGCTCCTGGCGCTCGCCACTGGGCACGAGACGTTCAAGCTCCCGTTCGGCCACCGAGGCGCGAACCACCCCGTGCTCGAGAAGCGCACGAGCCAGGTGCTCGTCACGAGCCAGAACCACGGCTTCGCGGTGGCGCCTTCCGCAGAACGGGAGGCGACGCACGTCTCCCTCTACGACGGGACCGTCGAAGGCCTCGATTTCCCGGAGCTGCGGGCCCGCTCGGTCCAGTTCCACCCGGAGGCGCGGCCCGGGCCGCACGACGCCTGGCCGCTGCTGAGCGGCTGGGTTCAGGAGGTGGCGCTTGCCCAGGCGGCGTGACCTGCGCTCGGTCTGCCTGATCGGCTCCGGGCCGATCGTGATCGGCCAGGCCTGCGAGTTCGACTATGCGGGCTGCCAGGCGCTGAAGGTGCTGCGGGAGGACGGCTTCCGCACGATCGTCGTCAACTCGAACCCGGCCACGATCATGACCGACCCGGGATTCGCCGACCGGACATACCTCGAGCCCCTCGACGTCGACTCGGTCGCCGACGTGCTCGGCCGCGAGCGGCCCGACGCGCTCCTGCCGACGATGGGCGGCCAGACAGCTCTGAACATCGGTCTCGAACTCGCCGAGGCGGGCGTCCTGGAGGCGCTCGGGATCGAGCTGATCGGCGCTCCCGTCGAGGTGATCCGGCGCGCCGAGGACCGCGAGCGTTTCCGGGAGACGGTCCGCGAAGCCGGCCTGCGCGTGCCCGAGTCGCTCGTCGTGACGTCGCTCTCCGACGTGCCGAAGGATCTGTCGTTCCCCGTCATCCTCAGGCCCGCGTTCACGCTGGGAGGCCACGGCGGCGGCACCGCGTACGCCCGGGAAGGGCTGGAGGCTCTGCTCGATCGAGCGCTCCGGGAGAGCCCGGTGCGGCAGGTGCTGGTCGAGGAGAGCCTTCTCGGCTGGGACGAGTTCGAGCTCGAAGTGATCCGCGACCGCCGCGACAACGTGGTCGTCGTCTGCTCGATCGAGAACCTCGATCCGATGGGCGTCCACACCGGCGACTCGGTCACGGTCGCGCCGCAGATGACGCTCCCGGACGAGGCGTATCAGGAGCTGCGCGACGCCGCCGCGGCCGTGATTCGCGCGGTGGGGGTCGAGTGCGGGGGCTCGAACGTCCAGTTCGCGCGGAACCGCGAGACCGGCGAGGTGCGCGTGATCGAGCTGAACCCGCGCGTCTCGCGCTCGTCGGCGCTCGCCTCGAAGGCGACCGGCTACCCGATCGCGAAGGTGGCCGCGAAGCTCGCGGTTGGCTACACCCTCGACGAGATCCCGAACGACCTGACCGGGACGACGCCGGCGAGCTTCGAGCCCACGCTCGACTACGTGGTCGTCAAGGTGCCGCGCTTCGCGTTCGAGAAGTTCCCCGGCGCTGACACGACCCTCGGCACGCAGATGAAGTCGGTCGGCGAGGCGATGGGGATCGGGCGGACGTTCTCCGAGGCGTTGTTGAAGGCGCTGCGCAGCCGGGAGCTCGACCCGGGCGCCGATAGCCCGTGGCTCGACCTCTCAGCCAGTCCGGAGTCGCTCCACCCCTGGTTCCGGGACGAGCTCGAGCGGCTCCGGCTGCCCGAGCTGAACGTCGACGATCTCGTTGCCGACGACTGGCTGCGGCTGAAGCGGCTCGGGCACTCGGACGCCGGCATCGCAGCCGCGGCGGGCGTAACCGAGGAAACGGCGCGTGCCAAACGCCGGGAGTGGGGCGTACGACCGAGCTACCGGCACGTCGATTCCTGCGCCGGCGAGGTCGAAGCGGCGTCGAACTACCTCTACTCGACCTGGGGCGAGGCCGACGAGGCCAAGCCGAAGGGCGGGTCCGTCGTCATCCTCGGCTCCGGCCCGAACCGGATCGGCCAGGGGATTGAGTTCGACTACTGCTGCGTCCACGCTGCGCAGAGCTTCCGCGAGCTGGGCTACGAGGCCGTGATGGTCAACTGCAACCCGGAGACCGTCTCGACCGACTACGACACCTCCGACCGGCTCTACTTCGAGCCGCTGCGCGTCGAGGAGGTGCTCGCGATCTGCGAGCGGGAGCGCCCGGCCGGGGTCGTGATCCAGTTCGGCGGGCAAACGCCGCTCAAGCTGGCGGGCGCGATCGAGGCGGCCGGCTACCGGATCCTCGGGACGCCGTTCGAGGCGGTGGATCTCGCGGAGGACCGGGAGCGGTTCGCGGCGCTCTGTGAGCGGCTCGGGATCGAGGTGCCGGCGTGGGGGACGGCTTCGTCCGCAGACGAGGCGGCGGGGGTCGCCGCGCGGGTCGGCTACCCGGTCCTCGTGCGGCCCTCGTACGTGCTCGGCGGGCGCAGCATGCGCGTCTGCTACGACGAGGAGGCGGTCCGCGAGGCTGCAGAGGCGGGCGACAAGCTCCTTGTCGACCGCTTTCTCGAGAACGCGATCGAGCTCGACGTCGACGCGCTCTGCGACGGTCGAGAGACGTACGTCGGGGCGGTCATGCAGCACGTCGAGGAGGCCGGGATCCATTCGGGCGACTCGAGCTGCGTGCTGCCCGCGCCGCTGGCGGAGGAGGAGCACGAGCGTGTCCTCGAGGTCGTCGGCCGCCTCGGCCCGGCGCTCGGCGTCGTCGGGCTGCTGAACGTCCAGCTCGCCCTCGCGGAGGGGAAGCTGTTCGTGCTGGAGGCGAACCCGCGGGCCTCGCGCACCGTCCCCTTCGCGAGCAAGGCGACCGGCGTCAACCTCGTCCAGGCCGCGTGCCGCCTCTCGGCGGGCGCCACCCTCTCCGACCTTGACCTGACCCGCTACGCGCACCAGGATCACGGACAAATCAGTGTCAAAGCGGCGGTGCTGCCGTTCGCCCGCTTCCCGGGCGCCGATCCGGTGCTCGGGCCCGAGATGCGCTCCACCGGAGAGGTGATGGCGAGCGCCTCCGACCTGCCCACGGCCTTCGCGCGAGCCGAACGCGCTGCTGGCCGCAGGCTCCCGTCGAGCGGCACGGTGTTCCTCTCCGTCCGCGACGAGGACAAGGAGGCAGCGGTGCCCGTCGGCCGCGCCCTCGCCGCCCTCGGCTTCAAGCTGCTCGCCACGGCGGGCACGGCGCGAACGCTGGCGGCGGCGGGCCTTGCCGTCGACTACGTCCGCAAGGTGACCGAGGACGGGCCGGGGCCGAGCGTCGTCGACCTCGTTCGGCGCGGCCGCTGCGATCTCGTCATCAACACCCCGCAGGGCTCCGGCGCCCGCACGGACGGCTACCTGATCCGTGAGGCCGCGCTCGTCGCGCGCGTTCCCTGCGTGACGACGCTCTCCGGCGCGGCTGCCGCCGTCGAGGCGATCGCTCACGCCCGCGACGAGGTCGCCCTCAGTCTGCAGGAGAGAATCGATGCTCACGCGCGTAGCGCATAGCGTCGTCGCGGCCGAGCCGGTCGGCCCCTACACGCTGCTCCGCGTCGAGCGCGGCGCCCTGGAGCCGGGCGTGCCCGGACAGTTCTTCATGCTGGAGGCGTTGGGCCGGCTGCTCCCGCGGCCGATGAGCCTCTGCCTGGCGACGGCCGGTGAGCTGGGCTTTCTGATCGATCCCGTCGGTCCCGGCACCCGCGCGCTCTGCTCGCTCGAGCGCGGTGACCGGCTGGAGATCCTCGGGCCGCTCGGGAACGGCTTCCGGCTCGACGTCGCGCGCCCCCTGCTCGTCGGCGGCGGGATCGGAATCGCCCCGTTCCCGTACCTCTCCCAGCGGCTCGGCCGCCCGCGCGCGCTGCTCGGCTTCCGCAGCTCCCGGCACGCCGAGGCCGCGGCGCTCGTGCCGAACGCCGAGGTCGTGCTGGAACCCACCTACGTCACCGAGATCGTGCCGCGTGGCCACGACCTTCTCGCCTGCGGCCCGGCGCCCATGCTGGAGGCCGTCCGCCGGCTGAGCCCGAATGCCCAGCTGGCCTGGGAGGCGCCGATGGCGTGTGGCTACGGCGCCTGCTACGGCTGCGCGGTCGAGATCGACGGCGAGCTGAAACGTCTCTGCGTGGAGGGACCGGTTCTTGCGGCTGCTTAACGCCAGCGGCTGCCTCGATGCACTCTTCGCGCCGGACGTCGCGTGCTCGCTCGACGTCTTCGTGACGAAGACCGTCACGCCGCTGGCGCGCGAGGGAAACGAGCCGATCCGCATCGCCGAGACCGAGGCCGGGATGCTGAACTCGATCGGGCTCGCGAATCCCGGCATCGACAGATTCCTTCAAGAGACGCTGCCACGTCTCGCGGCGTTGGAGGTGCCGATCTGGGTCTCCGTGGGCGGGTTCTGCGTGGAGGACTACGTCGTGATCTGTGAGCGGCTCGACGCCGAGGACGTCGTCGCGGTCGTCGAGCTCAACCTCTCGTGCCCGAACGTGGACGAGGTGCCCGAGAGCGTCGGCGAGGTGGTCGCGGCGGCGCGGAAGGCCACGACCAAGCCGCTCTACGCGAAGCTGTCGCCTGCGGCGGACGTTGCGGAGACGGCTCGGGCTGCCGAGAACGCCGGCGCCGACGGCCTGAGCCTCGTCAACACGATCAAGGGCCTCACCCTCGACGAGCGGACGCTGCGCCCGGTCCTCGCGAGAGGGATCGGCGGGCTGTCGGGCCCCGTTCTGCGCCCGGTCGCGCTGGCCGCGGTGTACGCCTGCTTCCGGGCGACGGCGCTGCCGATCGTCGGCATGGGCGGAGTCGCGACGGGACAGGACGTGCTGGAGTTGCTCGCGGCCGGGGCGAGCGACGTCGCCCTCGGCACCGTCCTGTTCTCCGATCCGGGCGCTCCCCGGCGGGTCCGCACCGAGATGGAGGCCGAGCTTGCGGCGCGCGGTTTTGCCGATGCAGACAACGCCGTCGGCGCCGCGCACGGTCTGGACGGCTCCACCCTCGACCGCGAGTCGAGAGTTGCCACCGAAAAACCCCTGCACACGGGTGCAAAGATGGCGGGTTGACCCGCGCGGGGAGCTTGTTAGTATCACCCGCCGTGGCCGCGCTCAAGACTCAGGCCCAGGCGCCACTCCGCTCCCTCGACCAACGGATGGAAGCGCTCAAGCGGGCGAACGACATCCGCGTGCGCCGGGCGCAGCTGAAGAAGGACCTCAAGAACGGCTCCGCGCGGATCGAGGAGATCCTCAGCAATCCGCCCGAGTACGTCTCCACGGCGAAGGTGTTCGACATGCTGATGGCCGTGCCAAAGTTCGGCCGGGTCAAGGCCGCGCGCTTCCTCAACCAGTGCCGGATCAGCCAGTCGAAGACCGTCGGGGGCCTCTCCGACCGCCAGCGGACGGAGCTGATTGGGCTCTTCAATCGCTGAGGCACCGCTCGCGGTGCCGACATCAGGACGGGCGAGCTTGGCTCGCGCGTCCGTCTGAAATGACCGGTCGACACGATCGGACTCGCGCGGAGGGCGCCACAATGCCCGTCTTTGTAATCACCGGAACCTCGGGCGAGGGGAAGAGCACGCTTGCGCGGGAGCTCGTGGAGCGCATGCCGGAGCTCGAGCTCGCCGTCTCGGCGACGACGAGGCCGCGACGCCCCGGCGAGGAGGACGGCCGCGACTACTGGTTCGTCTCCGACGAGGAGTTCGACCGCCGGCTCGCCGAGGACGACTTCCTCGAGTGGGTCGAGCTGGCGTGGGGGCCCGGCTACAGGTCGGGGACGCTCTGGTCCGAGCTCGACCGGATTCGCGACCGCGGCAGGGCGCCCTTGCTCGAGATCGAGACCGGCGGCGCGCTGGCGGTCCAGGAGCGGATCCCGGAGGCGGTCACGATCTTCGTCACCGCGCCGAGCCGGGAGGAGCTGGAGAGCCGGCTGCGGGCCCGCGCGACGGAGACCGCCGGCGAGATCGAGCAGCGCCTCGACATCGCAGAGCGTCAGCTCGAGCTCGGCCACCGGTTCCGGCATCGGATCGTCAACGACGATCTCGGGCGCGCGCTTGCCGAGCTCGAGGGCCTCGTCCGCGCCGAGCTTGACCGCTCGGCTAGCATTCCTGCCCGTGATCCATCCCCGCGTTGACGAACTGCTCGAGCACGTCGACTCCCGCTACGCGCTGGTGATCGTCGCGGCGAAGCGCGCCCGGCAGATCAACAACTACCACCACCAGCTCGGCGAGGGCACGTTCGACCAGTTCCTGCCCCCGCTCGTCGAGTCGCGCTCGAAGAACTACTTGACGATGGCCCTCGAGGAGATCACCGAGGGCAAGATCAAGTACAACTACCCGAAATAGCTCGGCGCGCCTACCGCGGATTTACCTGCTAACGGCACAATGTGCGCATGGGCAGGGTTCTCCTCGGCGTTACCGGCGGGATCGCCGCCTACAAGGCGTGTGAGCTGACGCGCCTGCTCGTGCGGGCCGGGCACGAGGTGACGCCGATCCTGACGCCTGAGGCGGAACGCTTCGTCACCGCACAGACGTTCGAGGCGCTCGCCCGCCGCGAGATGCCGCGCGAGCTGTACCCGCACCTGGTCGAGGCTGACCTGCTCGTGGTCGCGCCGCTGTCGGCGAACACGCTCGCCAAGCTCGCCCAAGGCCTCGCCGACAACGTCCTCACACAGACGGCGCTTGCGTTCGACGGCCCCGTCCTCGCCGCGCCCGCGATGAACCCGCGCATGTGGTCGCATCCGGCGACGCGCGAGAACGTCGAGCTCCTTCGCCGGCGCGGCGTCGAGCTCGTCGGCCCCGAGCACGGCGACACCGCCGAGGGCGAGACCGGAGTGGGTCGGATGAGCGAGCCGGAGCAGATCTTCGCGCGCTGCGTCTCGCTGCTCGAGAAGCGTCGGCAGCTGAGCGGCCGCCGGGTGCTCGTCACCGCCGGCGGAACCCGCGAGCCGCTCGACGCCGTGCGCTTCCTCGGCAACCGCTCCTCGGGTCGGATGGGCGCCGCGCTTGCGGCCGAGGCCCGCCGGCGTGGGGCGGACGTAACGCTCGTCGCGGCGAACCTCTCCGTCCCGCCGCCCGTAGGAGTGGACGTGGTGCCCGCCCCGACCGCCGAGGAGCTCGCGCGCGAGACACTCGCCCGGAGCGATGCCGATGTCGTCCTGATGGCTGCGGCGGTCGCGGACTACCGCCCGGCGGAGGCGCAGGCGGATAAGAGAGGCAAGGACGGGAATACCTGGACGGTGACGCTCGAGCCGACGATCGACGTGCTGCGAGAGCTCGGCGCGCGGCGGGCCAACGGTCAGCTTCTCGTCGGCTTCGCGGCCGACACCGGCGAGCGCGGCCTCGAGCGGGCGCGCGAGAAGCTCGCGGCCAAGCGGGTCGACCTGATCGTCTTCAACGACGTCTCGCGCGACGACATCGGCTTCGACGCGGCCGAGAACGAGGTCGTGCTCGTCGCCGCCGACGGGGAGCGGCGCCTCGAGAAGGCCCCGAAGGAACGGATCGCCGCGGCTATCCTCGACGAGGTGGCGGTGCGCATTGGAGCGACGGCCTAGTGGACGAGCCCGCAGTCGGCGCAGAGACCGCGCGCGCCCTCTCGGCCGCGGACACGATCAGCCAGATCAACGAGAACCTCGCCCTCGTCGTCCGCGCGCCGGCGGAGACGCTGCGCCTCGTCGTCCTCTGCCTCGCGGCGGAGGGGCACCTGATCATCGAGGACTTTCCCGGCGTTGGGAAGACGATGCTGGCGAAGGCCCTCGCCCGCTCGCTCGACTGCTCCTTCTCGCGGATCCAGTTCACGCCTGACCTGCTCCCGTCGGACGTGACGGGCGTGAACGTCTTCAACCAGAAGACCAACGAGTTCGAGTTCCGGCCCGGACCGGTGTTCGCCAACGTCCTGCTCGTCGACGAGATCAACCGCGCCTCACCGAAGACGCAGGCGGCGCTCCTCGAGTGCATGCAGGAGAACCAGGTGACAGTCGACGGCGTGAGCTACGAGCTGGCGCCGCCCTTCATCGTCCTCGCGACGCAGAACCCGATCGAGTACGAAGGGACCTACCCGCTGCCCGAGGCGCAGCTCGACCGATTCACGCTGCGCGTCGAGATCGGCTACCCGCCGCTCGCCGACGAGGCGCGGATGTTGACCGAGCAGACGAGCGACCCGCCTCTCGACACGCTTCGGCCCGTTGCGAGCGCAGAGGAGGTCCGCGCGCTGAGCGCGGCCGCAGCCGAGGTCTACGTGGAGGAGAGCGTCAACCGTTACGTCGTCGCGTTGCTGGGGCACACCCGCTCCGACGGCCGGCTCTACCTCGGCGCGAGCCCGCGCTCGGGAATCGCGCTGCTGCGGGTCGCGAAGGCCCGGGCGCTCGCCGAAGGACGCAGCTTCGTCTCGCCGGACGACGTCAAGGCCTGCGCGGAGCCCGTCCTCGCGCATCGGCTGATCCTCGCGCCCGAGGCGCGCGCGGAGGGATTGACCGGAGGCGAGCTCGTCCGCGACGCGCTCCAGCACACGCCGGTCCCCGTATGACTCAGCGAGCGAGGCTCGCGCTGGCGCTTGGCTGCGCGACCTACCTCGGCGCCTGGGCATTCGGCTCGAAGCCGCTCTATCCCGTCGCGCTCGGGCTCTTTGCGGCAGTGGTGCTGGCGCGGCTCTGGACGCGCCTCGCCGGCCGGCCGGTTGCGCTGCGCCGCCGGCTGCCACAGGCGGAGCGATTCGCAGGCGAAGACGTCCAGATCCGGCTCGACCTCGAGGTCGAGCGGGCGCTGCTTCCGACCACGGTGGTCGTCCGGGAGCGGATCTCCAAGCTCGGTGAGCGCGAGACGACCGTTCCCGCCGGCCGCAGCGCGTCGTATCTGCTGAAAAGCCTGCCGCGCGGGCGCTACGCCTTCGACGAGACGGTCGCCGTGATCGAGGACCCGATCGGCCTCGACCGGATCGAGCAGCCGCTGTCCGCGCCGGCCGCGGTTCTCGTCTATCCGCGTCTGGTGGAGCTCGACCGGCTCTTCTCGGAGTCGGGCCAGCACGGACGCGACGGGCGGAGGCTGCTCCTGCAACGCCCCGCCGGGTTTGACCTGCACAGCGTGCGCGAGTACGAGCGGGGCGAGTCGCTGCGCAAGGTCCACTGGCGCTCGACCGCCAAGCGCGGGCAGCTGATGGTGAAGGAGCTCGAGGACTCGCCCCGGGACGAGGTGGCGGTGGTGCTCGACGCCGATCCGGCCTCCGTCGTCGGCGACAGCTTCGAAGTGGAGGTTCGCGCCGCGGGCTCGATTCTGATCGCGCACGCGCGGCGCGGCCGGCGGGCGGTCCTGGTCGTTAACTCGGCGCGGCGCGAGCAGCAGCGCGTACATTCGACCGAGGGCGACCGCCGCCAGGCGCTCGACGTGCTGGCCGCGGTCGAGCCGGAGCCGGGCCCGCCGCTCGCGGCGCTGCTCGCGGACGAGGGCGGCGCGGCGGCGCGGGCAGCCGAGCTCGCCGTCGTCACCGGATCGCTGCCGGGCCAGCTGGTCGAGCGCCTCGTCGACCACGCGCAGGCGCACCGCGGCGTCTCGCTCGTCCTCATCGATGCCGCGAGCTTTGCTCCCTCGCCCGCGAAAGCGCGCAGCGCCTTCCCAGGCTTGCTCCGGCTCCAGGCCGCCGGAGTTGCGGTGGCCGTGCTGCGGCGGGGCGATGACCTCGCGGCGAAGCTGGGCGCGCAGCCGATCGCGGAGGCCGCTCGTGCCTAGCCGGACCAGGACCGTGGCGCTCGGAGCTGTCGCGGGCGTCCTGTTCACGTGGAACTGGGTGCGGCTGGAGCAGATGCCGCGCGGCGGCCACGCACTCCTGCTCGTCCTGCTCGCGCTTCTGCCGGCGATGGGTCGCGGAATCCGCTCGCGGCTGGCGATCGCGGCGGGCGCGCTCGTGCTCGCAGGAGCGAGCGCGTTCGACGTCGG
>WNGF01004294.1_pt1 | contig 35159 bp, 24 predicted proteins | sample 5400641 | NCBI WGS metagenome assembly WNGF01 (sample SAMN13153371, study PRJNA577476) | soil metagenome | isolation source: 80 cm soil or saprolite under grassland replicate 2 | place: USA:California | collected 2016-06-15 | reverse complement strand
ATTGTGGCGACGCTCCAAGCGCGCTACTCGGGACGAACCGCCTACTCTTCGAATGGCGAGGTGGCGCTCGACTTCGAGATCAATGACTTCGTCGTCGCCGAGCCCCCGATCAAGAGCGACGCGTACGTGGGAGGAGCGGCGACCGTCGAAAGGCTCAAGGGACGGTCCTTCGATGGCGGTGATTTCGAGATTGGCGAGCGCTATCTGCTCTTCCTCAAGAAACAGCCGGACACCAATATCTACGTCGTCGTCAACGACGAGGGCCGGTTTTTCGTGGGATCAAGAAGCCGCCTGTATTCGGCGGCCTCTGGCCAAGTCGCGGCGACCCTTCGAGGCAGATCGTTGGACGACGCTCGCTCACTGATCCGCGCCTCGTTGGAGAGGCAGTAGTAGTGCTCCAGTCGATCGTTTGCAAACTGACCGCCACGGAAGGAGGCTATCATGAACTTGAAATACCGCATGATCGTACTGGCGGCGTTGTTCGCGCTGACGTTCGCTATCGGTATAACCCAGCTGTCCGCGAATAATTCGTTGAACGATTTGGGCTACAACTGCGCGCTGGATGATTCGGCCATCGCCTGGTACAACGGAGGGACAGGCGAGTACGCGGACATCTACCAGGGAGAAGCGATTTCGGATGGCGATTCCTGGAACAATTATACGGTCCTGGATCTGACGCAAGTGGGCTCGTCCGGAAGTAACGATCAAGTCAACTCCTACGACGGCTATTACGGATTCACAGGCTGGCTCGGTATCGCAGATCCTTTTCCGCAGAATAGTTGTGTATATGGGCCTGCGCAGGTTGTGTACTGGAACACACAGCTCAATCGCTCGTACCTAGACTCGGGCAGCTATTCTCTAACGAACAAACAGCATGTCGCTTGCCAGGAACTCGGTCATGCCTTCAGCCTCGCGCACCAGTACACGCCCGACACGTGCATGCGGGATACGGGCGCGCTGGACGCCCCACATCCAAACGCCCACGATGCGCAGGTACTGGGCTGCACTTACAATCCTGGAGCTTCATACATATTGCTGCACGACCAATGGCTCGCGCCGGATCAATCGGTGTATTCGAGTGGCGGCTACTACAGGCTTTTGTACCAGCTCGATGGAAACCTCGTGCTGTACCGCGTCTCGGATGGCCAGCCCGTTTGGGCCAGCGGCACGGTTGGCACGACGCCGGGCGTGGTTTCTATGCAGTCAGATGGCAATTTCGTTATCTATGACGCGAACAGCACGCCGGTGTGGGCGTCGAACACCGCGGGCAAACCAAGGTCATACCTGATGGTCCAGCAGGGCCGCGTTGCAATCTACAGCGCAGGCTGTGCGGAGCTTTGGGCAAAACCTCAGTAAGTACGCAGCTGGCGTCCTCGGCGTTAGAATGCCATGCACGGTCGGGCGGCAGCATGCGCATGCCGAAGTGCAACTCTCGAATTGGCTCGGTGATGCTGATCATCGTCCTTGCGGCGTTCGGCTGCAAGGGCGACACGCCGACCGCGCCGACTGACCCGGTCACCGTCAGCCGCTGCGGATTGGGACCGATGCCGATCTCGACCACTGGCCCCCCTTTCTGTAGCACTGCTGCACCGCAGTGCCCACAGACACGTCCCCCAGAGGCTCAAACGCTCATCTCTCTCGCGACATGCGTGTTCCGACGGGGAGAGGTCGGCTGCGAACCTGTCCTAATGCCTGGATGTCCAAGAGCCAGCCTTGCCCCGATCATGACGCTGGTAAACCCGAACCGCGACGCAGCTCACCCCTGCACCGCCGGGGGTGAACTGCAAATTGTCGCGTCGGCTACAACTGACGGCGGCGCAACGATCCGATGGAGCGCTCACGAGTGGGATTCGGTCACCTGTGCCGTGGTTGGTCCGGAGATCGCCAGCAGCACCGGTATTGACGGTCCCTGCTGCGAAAAGGTGATCGACATCTATTTTCCAGCAGGGAAGTTCACGGCGCGATTCGCAATTCGCACCGATTGGCAGCCCTGAGCGATAAATCGTGGTACAAAGCGCCCGGGTGAAATGCCCCCATCGCCTCTATCGGCTGAGCCCAGAGTAGCCCTACGCAGACTGTCGACGCGTCGCAGCCAGCCCGTCACTTGGTTCCAACTGGCGAAAGTTAGGCTCACCAGCCTTCGCTCGCCTGTCAGGCGAAGGCTGTCCGCCGGAGTCGCCGCGGAGCGGCGCGTAGGCGGACCGTCTCTGTCACAGCGCGAGACTCCGGCCGGCAAGCCAGTGCCTTCGCGCATGACTCACGAAGGCTGCTGAAATTCGAGTCATCGACGAATCCGGCGAGGACTACATGTACCCGTCCCACCTGTTTGTTCCGGTGAAGCTGCCGGCAGCTGTGGTTCGGCGATTCAAGAGGCGAACCGAAACGAAAAGATCCAAGGCGCAGCATTCGATTCGGCGAGCGGTCTGGCGCGCGTCAAGTCCTTGCCTCGAAACGCCCGCGGCCGCTCGGTCTACCGCCTCTCTCGTCTTCGAAACATCGCTGCGTGTAGCCGCCGTCGCGGCCACTTACGCGATCAGCGTGTCGATCTCGACGTCAAGGGTTGACCTCCGAGAGAAAGGCCGTCATAATCCTACTCCTCTCGAAGCTTGAGAGGACAGAGTGCCAAAGACAGATCTCCTGCAGGGCACGCTCGACCTACTGATCCTGAAGATCCTCACGCTTGGCCCCAACCACGGCTGGGGTATCGCCAACCGTATCCGGCAGATTTCGCGCGACGGGCTGAATGCGAGCCAAGGCTCGTTGTACCCAGCGCTCCATCGGCTCGAGCTCAGCGGCGACGTCAAATCCAAGATGACTTCTTCGGAGAACAACCGCCGCGCCCGAATCTACACACTGACGCCTGCAGGTCGCCGCCGTTTGGACAGCGAGACCGCCAGCTGGGACCAATTCGCCCTGTCGATGAAGAGGATTCTGCAGGCAGGCTGACCGTTCGTCAGCATGGAGTCGCACGCATGTTCGCACGACTCGTCGCCTATGTTCGGGGACTCGCTGGACGGCGCAGAATCAGTGCCGAAGTAGACGACGAACTCCGATTTCACATCGATCAGGAGATCGAGGCGCACATGAGCCGTGGGGTATCTCCCGTCGAGGCGAGACGGATGGCGCTGCGCGATCTCGGCGGTCTGACGCCGGTGACTCAGGCGGTGCATGAAGTCCGCACGATCTGGCTGGACCTGCTCTGGCGCGATGCGCGCCATGCGGTCCGTTCGCTGCGACGGACACCGGCCTTCACGAGCGTAGCGCTCGCGGTGCTGACCCTGAGCATCGGTGCCACAACCGCGATCTTCTCCGTGGTGGACGCGGTCATTCTCCGCGGGCTGCCGTTCCCCGAGAGCGACCGGCTTGTCGCCGTCGGCGAATTCAACGTCAAAGACAGCTCACCGGCGTCGATGAACCTCGCCGCTCCTCAGAATTTTCTCGATTGGCGGGATCAACAGGACGTCTTTACAGGTCTGGCGGCCGTCGGCTACGCCGAGATCGGCCTGAGGCGGCAGGGGGACGTCCTTCCGGAGAACCTTCGAGCCCAACGCGTCACCGCAGATTTCTTTTCGGTGCTGCGAACCCAACCGGTTCTTGGGCGTGGGTTCGCCAGCGACGATGAAGTTGACCGCGGAGGGCGCGTCGCCGTGATCAGCTACGCCTTATGGCAACGAAGATTCGGTGGAAGTCCCGATGTGATCGGCGCCCGCCTTCCCGGACAGCTAGCGTCGTTCGAAGTCGTGGGCGTGATGCCGCCAGGATTTTCGTACCCCGTGGATACGTACGTTCTTGGCGTCAGAGAACCCGTCGACGTGTGGTTGCCGTACATCTTCAGCGACGCTGACCGCGTTCGCGGCAATATCTACGGCTACAACCTTCACGTCATCGGCCGGCTCCGCGATGGCGTGTCGATCGAGCGCGCTCAGGCTCGGATGAATCAGATCACCGCGAACCTGGCGGCCGAGACGCCGCGCTGGTTTACGGACCGGGCGATCAAGGTCGTACCGCTGCGGGAGCTCGTGACTCGTGGGGTGAGCAGGTGGATGATTATGCTGCTGGCGGCGGTGTCGTTCGTCCTGCTCATCGCCTGCGTCAATCTCGCCAATCTCATGCTGGTGCGGGCGACGCATCGCATCCGCGAGCTCGGCATTCGATCGGCCCTCGGTGCGTCGCGCTGGGACTTGTCGCGTGTCCTTCTGCTCGAGAGCATCATTCTCTCTCTCACCGGAGCGGCACTGGGTGCCGCCGTCGCTTGGTGGGGGGTCGATGTCCTTCGATCCATGATTCCGGCCGGCGTGCCCCGCGCGGCGACCATTGCTGTAGATCTCCGGGTCCTTGCGACCACCGGGATCCTGGCTGTGGTGACAGGCGTCGCGTTCGGCATGGCGCCGGTCGTGAAGTTCTCGCGGCCGACCGTCGCACGTGTGCTGAATCAGCCAGAGCGCTCGAGCACCGCGAGTCGGCGCACCACAGTGCTTCGGTCCGGCCTCGTCGTCGCAGAGGTCGCGCTCGCCGTCGTGCTTCTCGTCGGATCGGGACTGTTCCTGGCCAGCTTCGCTCGACTCATGAACGTCAACCTGGGCCTCGACCGTGACAATGTGCTGACGATCCAGGTGCGCGTTCTCGAGTTGCCGCCTGACATCCAGCAAGCTGCGCAGCGGAATCGTCAGTTGTTGACAAATGTTCTCGACCGTGTGCGTGCACTGCCCGGTGTGGAGGTTGCCTCACTTACCGGCGGCGGATTGCCACTGCGCGGCGATCTCCGGACAGTCGATTTCGGGATTCCTGGTCGTGACCTGCCACGGAACACAGATATCGCGCTGAATCAGATTTCCGCGGACTATTTCCGGGCCCTCAAGGTGCCGCTGTTGAAAGGTCGGGTGTTTGCGGACACTGATAGCCAGAACAGCGAACCAGTCGTCATTCTCAACCAGGCAGCGGCCGCACGATACTTCCCGGGAGAGGACGCTGTCGGAAGAGTGGTCCGGCTCGCTGGCAATCGTACAGTCGTCGGCGTGGTTGGAGACATCCGCCAGGACGGCCCCGAAAGCGGCTGGCGAACGCAGGCATTCGTCCCAATTGCGCAGAGTCGAGTGTTCGGCGCAACGCTGGTTATTCGAACAGCCTCACGCGCCGAGGGAATCCTTCCTGCGGTGAGGCAGGCCATCTGGTCCGAGTTTCCCGACTCGTTGCCGACGCGGATTGACGAACACTCCCTCAGTTACTACTTCGATGCACTGGTGGCAGAGCGGCGGTTCAACATGATGCTCCTCGCACTCTTCGGCGTTCTCGGTTTGTGCATTTCAAGTGTGGGGATTTACGGCGTGATGGCTTACGTCGTCAGTCAGCGAACGCAGGAGATTGGGATTCGAATGGCCTTGGGCGCTCTGCCCTCGACGATCCTCAGGTCCGTTCTCGGAAGCGCGGCGCTTACGATGATGGTGGGCCTTGCCATCGGCTTGATCGGCGCGTGGGGTCTTTCCGGGCTGGTACGCGCATTCCTTTTCGAAGTACAACCGCGCGATCCAATGGTCTACGCGGCCGTTGTGCTGGTGCTTTCGATCGCAGGGCTTGCCGCTGCGTTCGGCCCAGCGCGTCGTGCATCATCCGTTGACCCCCTCATTGCGCTTCGGATGGAGTGAGGGCCGGCCAAGGGCAACAGCGACGGGAAGTACACCGCCCGACGCGGAGTGCGGTTCACTGTTCGTTGAGGGCGACGGCCGCTACGTGCGGGAGCGTGATCGGCCACGGATGCATCACCATCTTGATCTACGCTCTTCGGCATCCAACTCGGCGATAGAAAAGTGTCGCGGCGGCACTTGACATCAATCAAAAAAACAGTCACGTTAGGCAGCCGATCGCCCTCGGAAGGCGGACCCCGCTTTCGGGCGCACGGCGTTTCTGTCGAGCTCTCAACACTCGACGCGCGTGGACGGCCGCCGCCTGACCGCTCCGCGGGAGGCGATCCATGAAGACACGATCGTTCCGGACCGCGTTCGCCCTCTCCTTTATGATCTCGGCCGGCTGGGTTTCCGTCGGCGCGCAGGCTCGCTTCGCGAGCTTTACGGGTACCGTCACCAGCAGCGACGGTCTTTCCGTTCCCAATGTCGAAGTGGTCGCGACGAATGAAGCGACCCAGGTGAAATACACCGCGAAGAGCAACGACGAGGGGCTCTACACCATTTCGGCGCTGCCCATCGGCACATATGTCGTCCGCGCGCAGGCCTCACAATTCCGTCCCTTCCAGACCAACGCCATCACGCTTGAATCCGGCCAGACCGCGCGAGTGGACATCATGCTCGCGGTCGGTGCGACGGAGCGCGTCGAAGTGACTGCTGTCAGCCCGATTCTCCAGACCCAGGATGCCGTCGTCGGCGAGGTCATCTCCGGGACCACTATCGATCGAACGCCCCTCAACGGTCGCAATTTCTCGCAGCTCTCGCTGCTGCTGCCCGGCGTCATCACCACCGAGCCTGACAGTTTTACCCAGCCGAAGAACTTTGGAGCGGGACGTCCGTTCGTGAACGGCCAGCGCGAGCAGGAAAACAACTACACCCTCGACGGCGTCGACATGAATGAGCCGATCGACAATCTGCTTCCGTATCAGCCCAGCCCCGACGCGTTGGCGGAGGTCCGGGTCGAAACCAACAACTATTCAGCCGAGTTCGGGAACGTGGCTGGCGCGGTGATTGGGAGCACCATCAAATCGGGGACGAACCAGTTCCGCGGGAATGGCTTCGAATACTGGCGCGACAGCAGCATGGCCGCCAATTCGTGGGAGAACGACCGCGCGAACGCAAAGAAGGCCGAGTTGTCCCAGCACATCTTCGGTGCCACGATCGGCGGGCCACTCATCAAGAACAAGCTGTTCTTTTTCGGAGACTACCAGACGTTCAGGCGGGATCGGCCAAGTGAAGCGGTCAGGACCGTCGCTCCTGAAGCGTGGCGGCGAGGCGACTTCTCGGGTGTCGCGGTGACAATCAGGGATCCCGTCACCGGGCAGCCTTTTGCCGGCAATCAAGTCCCCCCAATTCGGTTCAGTCCGATCGCCCGCGCCGTCCTCGGCAACGAAAATCTCTACCCGCTTCCCAACCGGCCGGGCGATTCGAGCAACCTCGTGACGCCGAATTCCGAAAAGCAACGCGCATACCAGGGTGACGTGAAGGTCGACGCGAACCTGTCCGGCAACGACCGCATCTTCGCCCGTTTCTCAGCGCAAAAGTACAACTCCGAGCCGGATCGCGCACCTCTCGCGAGCCAACTGATAGCGACCAATGATTCCCCCTTTCTCAGCCTTGCCGCCAACTGGACGCGGACGCTCAGCGCGACCACGGTCAACGAGCTGCTCGTCGGCTTCTCGCACGTCAAGTTCCAGACGATTCCCATCGACTGGGCAGGTATTGGGGATGCGAACGCGTCAATCGGTGTCCGGGGTGCACAAGCGATTCCCGGCCTGAGCAACTTCAATATCGGCGGTGACGTGGGCTTCGGTGACGCCGGCGGTTCCGAATTCAACAACATCAAGACTTACCAGCTCACCGAGAAGCTTTCGTGGTTCAAGGGCCGTCATGCGCTGAAGTTCGGCGGCCGCTGGCTTTACCAGAACCAGCGATTCGCCTATTCGGGCAACGAGGGCATCCTCGGGCACTTCAACTACTCTGGCACCTTCACCGGGTTCGGGTTCTCCGATTTCCTCCTCGACCAAGTGTCGCAGAAGGGTCGCGGCGGACTCGTCGCGCCATTCACGCATCTCGGCCAGCGCACGGGCATTTACGCTCAAGATGACTTCCGCGTTCGCAACGATCTCACAGTCAATCTCGGCCTCACGTGGGAGTACACGTCGCCGTGGGTTGAAAAGGACAACCGCCAGTCAAATATCGATCTGAAGACCGGTCAGCTTCTGCTGGCGGGCAAGGACGGCAACAGCCGCGCGCTCTACGATGCCTACTACGGCGGCTGGGAGCCGCGCGTCGGCTTCGCCTGGACGCCGTCTGAGGATTGGGTCGTTCGCGGCGCATATGGGATCGTGCAGTACATGGAGGGCACCGGAAAGAATCTCAGGCTCCCAGCCAATCCTCCCTTCAACTTCGAGGGTCAGAGAACGTACGACTTGACGACCGGACCCGGTACGGCCTCGATCGGCTTCGATGACATCGTTCCCGCGATCAACGGCGGCCCGGGAACCCTCTATCGGATCTTCGCTCCCAACCTGCGGCCTCAGCTCACGAAGCAGTGGAACGTCTTTGTCGAGCGCAAGCTCACCACCTCGTTGTCGGCTCAGATCGGATACGTGGGCAGTCGCTCGAGCCATATGGTGGTTCCATTCGATTTCAATCAGCCTGAGCCCGATCCCGGTCCCGTGTCGACATGGAGGCCTCTCGATCAACGGCGGCCGCTCTACGCGCTCAACCCGAACGTCGGCACCACGAGTGGTACGAATTCGATTGGAGTCGGCGCGTACGACGCGTTGCAGGCGAGCGTGCGCCAGCGGCCCACCGAGGGCCTGGAGTTCCTGGCCTCCTACACGTACGGGAAGGCGTTGAGCGACAACGTCGGCTATTACGGCGTCGGCTGGGGCCAGACGGCGGGCCAGGGCTACTACTATCTGGATAGCAGCAACCCGCTCAAAGACTATGGACCTTCGCCGTATGACATGCGGCACGTGTTCAGTATTACTGCCAACTATGAACTCCCGTTCGGCACGGAGCGGAAGTACGGCTCCGATTGGGGTGCTGCGAAGACCGCGGCGCTTGGCGGCTGGAACCTCAACACCATCTTCCAGGCGCACACGGGATTGCCGATCACCGTCTATGACGGGGCCGGACAATCGCTGCAGGCGACGCGCTCGCTGGAGCGGCCCAACCGGGTCTGCAACGGCAAGATCAAGGGTGCCGGTGTCGACGACGCGTGGATCGACATCAACTGCTTCCAGCACGCCCCGGCGGGACAGTTTGGTGATTCCGGCGTAGGAATCCTCACCGGTCCGGGATACTGGAATGTGGACTTCGGTCTCGGCAAGAACTTCTACGTCGACGACCGGCGCTATCTGACTTTCCGAGTCGAGGCGTTCAATCTCTTCAATCACCCGAACTTCGCGATACAGGCTGGTTCTGCCGATATGTCGAACCCCACGACGTTCGGCCGGATCCAGAACACGTTCTCGGCGCCGCGGATCGTCGAACTAGCCCTGAAGTTCACATATTAGAGTCTGCACGTGGGTTTCGGCAGACTGATTGCGGCGAGCAGCCTCGGTGTGCTGCTCGCTGCCGCTCTTCCCGCCGACCTGGCCTCCCAGTCGGGACCGCCTGTGCCTTCGCCAACGACATTCCGGTACCACCAGAAGCAGCGCGTCCCCCCGTCTCTCGAGTCTGTGCAAAAGCAGCTCGTTCCCGGCGGTGACGCGTTCCCGAGTGAAAAGGAAGCGGAGGAGCTTGGCGTCCGTCTCGGTCAACTAGGCGAGTCGTTGCGCGGACACGCGGATCGCGGCCTGACGATCATGGACGACCTGCTGGCGGGCGAGTTCAAGGGGGGCCGGCTCACTCCCACCGAGGAATCGCCGGTTGGCAACCCTCAGCTCGAAATCTTTCGGTCCCGCGGCATTTCCCCGGCCCTGACGCGAGATCGTACGACGTTTCGCAATGAGGTAACGGCGCTCCTCAACGATTTCGAATCGATTGACACCGCGGAGTTCCTTATCACCGGCATCGATGTGACGCGGGACCTGCATCCGACAGCACTGACGACCGTACGCTTCGACCTCGCAGGCGTTGCGAGGGGGGGGTGGCGTGCCGAGCGGCTCGGCCACTGGCGGATGCGATGGCAAAAAAGCGGGGACGGCATCTGGCGGATCATCGACTGGGTCACGCTGGACCATGTCCGCTCCCGTGCCTCGGCGGCGGTGTTCATCGACGCGACCGAGACAGCCTTTGGGCGCAATAGTTCGTTTCGGCGTCAGCTGACTCCCGGCCTGGACCATTGGGCATCGCATCTGGACGGAGTGTTCACGCCGCGCGGCATGGGCCACCATGGGGTATCGGTGGGCGATTTCGACGGTGATGGTCTGGATGATGTGTACGTCGCCCAGCCCGACGGTCTGCCCAACCGGCTGTTCCGGAATGCTGGTGACGGCACGTTCGAGGACGTGACCGAGGCGGCCGGTGTTTCGGTGCTCGACCGCACGTCGCAGTCGCTCTTCGCGGACATCGATAACGACAGTGATCAGGATCTCATTCTGCTGGCGCGTACCGGTCCGCTGCTGTTCGTCAACGACGGGAAGGGCCACTTCACCCGGACCGCCGACGCGTTTCAGTTCAAGCAGCCGCTGCAAGGGTCTCTGACCTCCGCGGCGATGGCGGACTACGATCGCGACGGGTTCCTCGACGTGTACCTATGCACCTACGGCTATTTCATCGGCGTGAGCGAGGACAAGGCCGGTCCACCCTCGCCTTACCATGACGCGCTGAATGGGTCGCCGAATGTCCTCCTCCGCAATGATGGTCATGGGAAGTTCGTCGATGTCACTGCTGACGTGGGACTCGATCAGAACAACGATCGATTCAGTTTCGCGCCCGCGTGGGGCGACTACGACGGCGATGGGTGGCCCGATCTGCTCGTCGCGAACGATTTCGGCCGAAAAAACCTGTATCACAACCTGGGGCTCGTGGATGGCCGCGTGCGTTTCAAAGATGTCGCGCGCGAGGCCGGCGTCGAAGACTACGGCGCAGGGATGAGCGCGACCTTCCTCGACTACGACAACGACGGGCGGCTTGACATCTACACCGGGAACATGTGGACCGCGGCCGGCCAGCGCGTGACTGCGGCGCAGGGTTTCAAGCCTGACGCATCGCCGGAGATCAAAGAGATCTACCGGCGGCACACACGGGGCAACTCGCTCTTTCACAACCGCGGAGACGGCACGTTCGAGGATGTCACACTCAAGGCGCGCGCGGAGTTCGGACGTTGGGCCTGGTCCTCCGACGCATTCGACTTCGACAATGACGGATGGGAAGACCTTTACGTCGCGAACGGCATGTTCACACGCGATGCTGACGAGCGTTCAATCGACGTCGACAGCTTTTTCTGGCGGCAGGTGGTCGCGCAGTCCCCGCTGGCACGGACGCCTGGCACGCCGTACGACGATGGATGGCGCGCGACGAATCGGCTGCTGGTGAGCGATGGCGCTCAGGCGCAGCACGAACGGAACGTGTTGCTTCGAAATGACGGCCATGGAGGATTCGATGAGGTCTCGGGCACCTCAGGGCTCGGTGTCGATCAGGACGGCCGAGCGTTCGGCGTATTCGACTATGACGGGGATGGCGATGCAGATGTAGTTTTGATGGCGCCTCGGTCGTCGCCTCAGCTTCGGCTGTTCCGCAACGACTTTGCCTCCGGCAACGCGGCCGTCGCGTTACGGTTGCGGGGTACGAAAAGCAATCGCGACGCTGTCGGCGCGCGCGTGACGATCGAGACCGATCAGGGACGGACCACGCGCAGCGTCACGGCGGGATCGGGATTCCTCTCCCAGCATTCGAAGGAACTGCTCTTCGGTCTGGGCAAGAGCCAACGGATCGTAAAGGTAACGATTGTATGGCCGAGTGGATTGGTGCAAAACGTCTCGGGTCTCTCGCTCAACCAGCGTGTGTGGATCGAGGAAGGCCGCGATGTCGTTGGGAGTGAGTCGTTCCGCACCGCCAGTGTCCCCACGATGAAAACCGCAACGGTCCGCCTAAAGCCGGACACGCCAACGGTCCGGCTAAAGCCGGACACTACCGAGATTGAGAGTGGAGTCTGGCTCTATCAGCCGTTTCCTGCTCCCGACTTCAGGCTTCGCGATCTCGAGGGCCAGGAGCATTCGTTGTCGGCGCTCGCCGGTCGTCCGGTCGTGATCTGTTTCTGGGCGACATGGGCACCACCCTCGCGCGCGATGATCGATGAATTGTCGCGACAACGCGCCGCCCTGACCGCGGCCGGCGCTTCGATTCTGGCCTTGGCCGTTGACGGGCCGGAGGACACCCCGAAGGTGAAAGCCGCGACTCAGAGTTTGGGCCTGCCCGTGATCGTTGCGGGTGCACAGGTCGCAGGCACGTACAACGTCCTTCACCGATACCTGTTTGATCGGCGCGAAGATCTGAATCTGCCGACCGCGTTCCTGGTGAACGCCAAAGGAGAGATCGTGAAAGTCTACCGGTCACTCACGGCAGTGGCGGAGGCTGTGCAAGATATCGGGAAGATCGAGGTGCCCGTTGCCGAACGACTGGTGCGAGCCGTCCCCTTCCCCGGCACGTTCTACACGAGCCTTGGTGATCGCAGCTATTTTCAGTACGGGCTGGAACTCTCGGAGCAGGGCTTCGATAGCGCTGCCCTGGCAATCTTCGAGCACGTGGCAAAGGTGGACCCCAGCGCGATCACCTTCTACAACCTTGGAACGCTTTATATCAAGAGTGGTCAGCCGTCCCAGGCGAAGGCGGCATTCGAACGTGCGTTGCAGCTGAAACGAGACTACGCGGATGCGAGCAATAGCCTCGGCGCGCTGCTGGCGCAAGACGGACAGGTGCCGGCGGCCATCGAACGGTTCCGCGCTGCCTTGCAGGCGAAACCCGACTTCGCCGACGCGCTCAACAATCTGGGCTTCGCCCTGTTTCAGACTGGCGAAACCGCTCAGGCCTACGAGCTCTATAACAAGGCATTGACGCTTCAACCCAACTTCCCAGAGGCTCTCAACAACCTCGGTATCTTCTTCGGCCGTCAGGGGGATCTCGAGCGCGCGCTCACGTACTTTCAACACGCCATCGATCGGCGCAGCGACTACGGGGAGGCTGCCAACAATCTGGCTCTCGTGCTGGCAGCACGCGGCGAGACGGACAAAGCCGTGGCGGTGCTGCAGCGAATGCTGCGGGAAAACCCCGCGTTTGAAACGACGTACGTGACCCTCTGCAGGATGTACCTGAAAGCTGGACGTCGCCAGGAAGGCGTTCAGATTCTGGAGCAGCTGCTGCAGAGAAACCCCACGCACCCGGTTGCTCTCCAGCTTCTCCGACAGATCAAGGCTGGGGGATGACGTGCGTATGGCGCGACTCTGGCCGACGTTGGCTCTGTCCCTCGTGTTCGCCATCCTGCAAACTGCACCCCCGCAAGCGCTGCAGCACGCCAGCGTCGCGGAGATCCGTCAGGACGCGCTGACGCTGCTGAGGCGCGCCGAGGCATCATCCGCCGGCAGCTCCGAGCGGAAGCAGGCGCTCAGTGATGCGGCCGATCGGTTGGATTCGCTTGCCGGCAGTACATTCCCTCCGGAACTCTTGAAAGAACTGCGACAGGCCGCAACGATGCTGCGGGAAGAGGCGCGCGCATCTCGACCGAGGGAGCCGGCGTTTTCGGCCGCGTCGTTCCTGACGCTCCTCGAACGGGTGGCCGCCGCCACCGAATCCAGGCCCGGCGCAACCCTCGACTTTCAGGGCAGCTACACCCAGCCCAAGATCGCCGAGCCCGTATATGGCGGTCACGGCTCCGCGATGGGACCACCGCCCGTGGATCCTCGACCGGCTGGGTCGAGCATCATCTCTCCAGCAACGTTCGAAGAAGTCCGATGCATCTCGACGAAGACGTTCTGCGGCGGCCGCTCCAAGGATCACATCGCCGAATCAGGAGGCAGCGGTGTGGCGCTGTTCGACTACGACGGCGACGGGCGGCTCGACATCTATGTCGTCACCGCGTTCGAGTTGTCCGATCACCGCGAGAAGATTGCCCACCATAATGCGTTGTTCAGAAACGAGGGGAATTGGCGATTTCGCGACGTCTCGACGAGCTCAGGTCTCGACGCCGCCGCCTGGGGCAATGGCGTGTGCGCGGGTGATTACGACAATGACGGCAGGCTGGATCTGTACGTCACGAACTTCGGTCCGAACTTCCTGTTCCACAACAACGGCAACGGGACGTTCACTGACAGCGCCGCCTCGTCAGGCGTAGCCGGTTCGGGCTGGAGCACGGGTTGCGCGTTCTTCGACGCGGACGGCGACGGGGATCTGGATCTCTACGTCGCGCGATATGTCGACGCGAGCTGGGTGGATGTTGCAAAGGCACAGCGAACGCTCGTCTGGCGCGGCGGGCCGAAGACGATGGTCGGCCCGAAAGGCATGCCTGGCGAGGAAGACCTCTTTTTCGAGAATCACGGCGATGGCACCTTCGTCGAAGCCGCAGACGCTCACGGTCTCACCGATGCCGCTCGCGGGTACGGCTTCGGCGTCATCGCCACCGATTACGACGACGACGGCTGGATCGATCTCTTCGTCGCGAATGATACGACGCCGAACTTTCTGTATCGAAATCGTGGGGACGGACGGTTCGAAAGCGTCGCCCTTGCCAGCGGCGTGGCGCTCAACGAGGAAGGACGCGCGCAGGCAGGCATGGGCGTCGACTCGGCCGACTACGACGGCGACGGCCGCCTCGATCTCATCGTGACCAACTTCGCGCACGACGTGAACACGCTTTATCGCAATCTCGATGGGCAGCACTTCGAAGATGTGACTGTGGCATCCGGCCTCGCCGGCCCCACGTTCGCACGGATGGGTTGGGGCACGGCGTTCTTCGACGCCGATCTGGATGGCACCCTGGATCTCTTCTTCGCCAACGGCCACATCTACCCGAACGTCGACGAATATCCGGAACTGCAGGAGACCTACCGTCAGAAGAATCAACTGTTCCTCAACCGTGGAAATCGGTTCATCGACGTGTCGGACACGGCCGGTGGCGGATTGCAGATCGCGAAGTCCAGTCGCGGGTTGGCCGTGGGGGATCTCGACAACGATGGCGACCTCGATCTCGTCGTGAGCAACATGGACGATGTGCCCACGGTCCTTGAGAACCGCCAGCAGACCGGGCATCACTGGGTGGCAATCCAGCTCCTGAAGCCTGGACTCAACCGGTTCTGTATCGGCGCGCGCGTGACGATTGAAACGGGAGGGCGTCGGCAGGTTCGGGAAGTTCGGTCTGGCGGCGGCTATCTGTCGCAAAACGATCTGCGCGCGTTCTACGGGCTTGGTGCCTACACTGGCGCGGTCAACGTAGAGGTACGGATGCCTGGCGGCGCGACGTGGCGGTGGCAAGGGCAGCCTATCGATCGAGTACTGAAGCTGACACTCGACGGCAGGAGGTGAGCAGTGTCCTTCTCGCGTCGCCAATTCTGCCAGGCACTCGGAGGCAGCGGCTTCCTGACCGGCGCGGCATTACGCGGCGCCATCGGTGTGCCCGTCGCGCAGCAGGCGCGTACAGCGCCGGCAGCGCCCGAATCGCACATCGGCAGCCTCTATCCGTTCGTTCAACAGCAGGCTGACCGCTCGCATCTGGAGCTGTCCTTCCTGCGGCCCGAGTTCCGCGATCTCGACACGTGGCAGACCAAAGCACGCGCCACTGTGTTGGAACACCTCTTTTATGCGCCTCCCCCAGTCGCGCCGGCGGCCGATCTGATCCGTCGCGAGGACCGCGGTGACTATGTGCTGGAATACCTCACGTTTCAGACCACGCCCGACCTTCGAGTGCCCGCGTACGTGCTGATACCGAAGAAGGCCAAACTTCCGGCGCCCGGGATCGTCGCGCTGCACTGTCACGGCGGATTCTATGTGTGGGGAAAGGACAAGCTTGTGGACGTGGACGGTGAACATCCTGCGTTGACTGAATACAAGCAGGAGCTCTACCAGGGAAAGAGCGTCGCGAGCGAGTTGGTCCGCCGGGGGTACGTCGTCATCATCATCGACGCGTTCTATTGGGGAGAGCGACGCATGCTGCTCGATCAGGATCCCCCTTCCTATCGCGACTCTCACAGGATGACGAAGGCGGAAGTCTCGGATTTCAATCGTCGCTCACAACAGAGCGAGCAGCTCGTGGCTCGGAGTCTCTTCGCTGCCGGGATCACCTGGCCCGGTGTGCTGCTGTGGGATGACCTTCGGACCGTTGACTATCTTGCCTCACGGCCCGAAGTGGATGCGCAGCGGCTCGGTTGCGTGGGGCTGTCGCTTGGAGGCTACCGCAGCTTCTTGCTGGCGGCTCTCGATCCACGGATCAAGGTGGCCGTCGATGTCGGCTGGATGACGTCATTTGCTTCACAGATCAGACGGCATATCGTCAATACAATCGGTCTCACCTTCCATATCGCCGGACTTTACCGCTACGTGGATCTTCCAGATCTTGCCGCGCTGATTGCCCCGCGAGCGCTGTTGGTCATCAATGGTGCCAGAGACTCGCTCTTTGCTCCGGACGGCGTGCGGGCCGCCTTCGAAAAGATCGGCGCATGCTTTCACAAGGCGGGTGCCTCCGACCACCAGCGCTGCCGCCTGTACGACGCACCCCACGAGTTCAATCGTCAGATGCAGGACGAAGCGTTTGCGTGGTTGGCACAGTGGCTGGAGGTATGAGAGTCGTTCGTTGGGCCGCGCGTCCAGTCGTTTAGCTCAGTTCGACATCAGGGTCTTCCTTCAGATGTACGCGATGCAGTCGATCTCCACGAGCGAGCCTCCCGGGATGCCACCGGCAGGGGCAACGGTCGTGCGCACGCCGGGCTCGGGTCCGAAGCGGCCGAGGAACGTCTCGTTCATGGCGGCATAGTCTTTCAGGTCGTTCAGATAGACGTTCACCTTCAGCACCTTCTCCATCGACGACCCGACGCGCTCGAGATTCTTCTGCATCTCGTCGAGGACGTGCTTGGTGTGCGCCTTGATGTCCCCTTCGAAGTGCGCCCCGATGCCCGAGAGGAACACGAGATTGCCGTACGAAACGACGCTGTTGAAGAGGGGCGTCTTCTCGGGTGGCTTTCCGTTCGCGTAGTGCACCTTCTTCGCGGGTTTGTCGGATCCTGCCTGTGCGAGCGCAGTTGCGGGAGCCGCCACAGCCGCCGCGGCGGCCACGGCCGGCGCGTTCTTCAGGAACGCCCTGCGATTGGACTTCGCCATCATCTACCTCCTGAGTGGAGCGGGGTTCAGACCGTCCCATCGAGCGTCGCCCGTTGGACCGTAGGCGGCCGGCAGGGTACGCCAGTCCGGCCGCGAAATCCCGTTCAAATCGTACACGACCTTGCCGTCGCGCACCGTCAGCTCACAGACGAGACGCTGCGTCGAGTCCATGCGCGCGCCGTTCATGTCGACGAGACCGAACCGCCCGCGCTCGACGCGCAGTACCGCGATATCCGCGACAGCGCCGACCGAGAGATGGCCCAGGCCGTCCTGCTTGATCTCGCGTGCCGGGTTCCACGTCGACCGCGCGATCACGTCGTCGAGCGCCATTCCCATCGCGAGGAACTTGTCCATCACGTTGAGCATGTCTTTCATGCCGGCGTTCATGCTGCCGATGTGCAGGTCGGTCGAAATGGAATCGGGCGCGAACCCTTCCTTCATCGCCGGCACCGCGACCCGCCACAGGAAGCTGCCGCCGCCATGACCGACGTCGTAGATCACCCCTCGCGTCCGGCCTTCGAGGAGCGCAGGATTCACGTGGCCCGACGGATCCTGCTCGCCGCGCAGCCCAGAGTAGACGTGTGTGTAGATGTCGCCGGGCCGAAGCTTCTTCGTCACGAGCTCGCTCAGCGGCCGCTCTGCCCTGTTCGCCCCGAAGTCCACCATCACCGGCACGTTCGCGAGCGTGCCCGCCTCGACCGCACGTTCCACCGGCGCCCACTCGGGACCAGTAAAGTGGGCGGTCTTGATCCCGACGATCAGGCCCGGATACTTGCGCGCCATGTCCGCGGTCGGCTTTGCCTCCATATCCGCGAGGTCCTGCTCGTACGCGCCGCCGCGCATGCCGTTGCCGACGATGTTGATGAAGGCGAGGATGCGGGTCTTGGAACGATCGATGACGCGCTGCTTGAAATCCTCGAAGTTGCGCCAGCCGGCGCAGCCTGCGTCCGCGACCGTCGTGACCCCGACGCGCAGCGTGAACCCGTCCGGATACACACTGTTGTCACCTGCATACGAGCGGCGCTCCCCGGTCCCGGCGTAGGTGTGCGCATGGATGTCGACGAGGCCGGGGGTCACATAGAGGCCCGAGGCGTCGACCGTCTTCAACGCTTCGCGCGGATCGATCTTCGCCGCGACGGCTGCAATCTTTCCACCGGCGATGGCGACGTCGCGCACGGCGCTGATCTTGTTGCGCGCGTCGATGACGTGTCCGCCCCGGAGCAGGAAATCGTATTTCGGCGTGCCCGGAGGCTGCGCAGTCTGCGGGCCGGGATCAGGCGCTGCCAGCGCCAAGCTGGCGAGCAGAAGCGCAGGCGCAATCCATTTACTCACCCCCGTCGCGCTCCCCGACGGGTGGCGGTCCACGTCGCCCCGAGGTATTCGCCCATGTCCAGGGGACCGCTCATCTGGTCTCCCGCGACCTTCCCGGTGAACGTGAGATTGACGGAGTCGCCGTGCTGCTCGCCGTAAGCGCTGCGGATCCGGACGGTGTCGCCGTCGATCGATCCGGTGATCTCGCGCGTCACGAATTCACCCTGATGGAATCCGCCGAGATCGTTGCCCTTCTGCGTGAGGTGCAGCGTGTGGCTCGAGCTTGCCGCAGCGTACTCAATGCGAACGCTCCACTGGCCGGTGAGGTCCGCTGCAGGGGCGGATGGCGTTTTCGGATCGGGTTGCGCTTCGCAATCGCCTCGCCGGTGATGCCAAGCTTCTGTCGATCCCAGAGGATCCTCAACGACGGGGTCCGATTCGACAATCCGGTCGGCTGCGTCACGGACGTCGTGACGCCGGCGACCGTGGACACCCGCTGGCTGATGTGATCGAGCCAGCCTGTCCAGCGTTTCCACTCCGCCTCGTGATCGCGCTTGACCCACATCTCGACCGCCATCAGCATCCCGATGGCGTCTTCCTTGCCCACCTTGAGGGCGCGCATCGCGCCGTGATGCGGCGCGCTATGGACCCATGCCGCGCGCACCAGGTCCTTGCGTCCGAGCAGCAGGCCGGCGGTCTGCGGGCCGCGCAGGCACTTGCCTCCGCTGTACGCGACGAGCGTCGCGCCTTTCTGGAGGTGCACGTTTGGAATCGTCAGAATCTCCGCCGCGGCATCGACGAGGATCGGCACTCCCCTCGCCTTCGCGATCGGCGCGATCGCCTTGACGTTGAGTGGACTCTCGTCGGCATTCGGACCCGCAAGGATGTAGATCATCGCGGTCCGCGGCCCGAGCGCGGCCTCGAACTCGGCCGGCGTCGTCACCTCGACGACGCGCACGCCGACGGACCGGAGCGCAGCGTCGTACACGTTCCGGGAGTGCGTCGGGATGATCGCTTCGTCTTTCGGGAAGCCGCTCAGGTTCGGCAGGCGGACGTGCAGGTCAGGACTTCCGCCGGCGACGCACGCCGCAGTGGCGAGCGTCAGCCCCGCCGAGCAGCCGTTCGAGACGAGACCCCACTCCGCTCCGGTGAGCGCGGCGAGCCGGGCGCCGACGGCCTCGGTCAGCTCGTCGAGGTGCACGTACTTCTGCGCGGCGGCATCCATTGCCGCCCGCACCTCGGGAAGCATCGTCGATCCGCTGATGATCGTGTACGTGCCGCGCGCGTTGATGAGCGGCCGCACGCCAATTGACTGGTAGACGTCCGCAGGCGTGGCCCGGAGGCCTGTCGAGGACGCGGTGTTCACCGCCGGCGCCTGCGTTTCGCTCCGGTTGCTTCGGTGGTGCTGGCCTTCAGGCCAGCCTTTCCCTCGCAGGCCGACCGGCAGCGCCAGCAGGCTGCCGATTGCGCCGCCTCGTCGGATCAGATCGCGGCGACTGATGTTGGAATTGGTCATGGCGGCGCACTCTTCTCAGAAAAAGAACTTCAGGACCATCTCCACGGTTCGCGCGGTGCTGACCGTGCTCATGATCTTCCCGAACATGGGCGGATTATTGATGTCGCGCGCGGGCGGCCCGAAGCTCGGAGTGTTGGTCAGATTGAACGCCTCCGCCCGGAACTCGAAGTACCGGGTGCCGCCGGCGTTGAACTGCTTGGCGAGCACGGCGTCCACATTCTTGTAGCCGGGGGCGCGAGCGACGCCGATCGGACAATTACCGAACGTACCGAGGGGCGCGACCGCGAATGCGTTGATGTCGAGCCAGTGGTCGATGTTCTGGTCGGACGGCTTCGGATCGCCGACGCAGTTCGGACGCTCGTTGCCGCGCACGCCCTGAAGCGAGCGATTGCGTCCATCCGTGACGGTGATCGGGAAGCCGGAGTGGGTCTGGAAGATGCCGCTCAACCTCCACCCCCCGACAACCGCGTCCATCAGAGAGGATGCGTTGCCGCCAAACCTGCGCCCTTTTCCGAACGGCAGATCGTAGTTGGCCGACACCACGAAGTTGTGGCGCGCGTCAAAGAAGGCGGGGCCGTAGTTCGCCTCGGGATCGTACGCGTTCGCCCAGTACGCGCCTTCGGCGGCGACGCCGCTTGATCCGTAGTATCCAAGATTGTTCGTGCGCGTGCGGCTCAACGTATACGACGCGAGGTACTCAACGCCTCTGACGTTGCGCTGCCGCAGGCTCACCTGCAGTCCGCTGTAGTCGCTCCGGCCCCGCGCCGCCGTCGTCGAGATGTTCGTGATGAGCGGCGCCGTTGCGTACAGTGGACGGCGGGTCTGAGCCGGCGCCCACGGCGTGACGGCCGGATCCCCGACGCCCGGCAACGGCTGGTTGCCTTCGACCGGCGCCACCAGGTGCGTGGCTTTGTGCCCCACGTATCCGATGTCGGCCGACATCGAGCTGGTGACGAGGCGCTCGACAAACACGTTCCATTGCTGGGTGAACTGCGGCCGCAAGTTCGGATCCCACGCGCGCACCTGGCCCGACGGCTGATCCAGCGGCTTCAGCTCCGCAAAGCCTGTGGTGAGCGTGCCCGCGCCGGTCGTGATGTCGTACGGGACCGCCGACTCGAAGAAAAACGGCGGGTTGAGCGGCAGCCGCAGGTTGGCGCCGGTGCCTTCCATGTACTGCGAAATGCCGTACGCGCCGCGGACAACCCACGCCTCGCTGGGCCTCCACGCGGCGCCGAGGCGCGGCTCGAAACCTTTCTTATAGGCCTTGTAGAGCGCGCGGCTCTCGCGACTGCCGTCCTTCGCGAGAATCTCCTGGCCGGTCTTGAGATCGAAGTTGCCCTGGCGGTTGTCCTTCTCGACGACCGGCTGCGTATACGCCCAGCGCATGCCGAGATTCAACGTGAGCGCTTGCGTCATCTTCACATCGTCCTGGACGTACAGGGCGCTCCTGTTGTGAAGGTGTGTCCACGGGGCGGCGGAGCTGCCGCGTCCCTTGCTGCCGACCTGATCCAGCAGGAAATCGGAGAACGAGTACCCGGTGAAGGCGGCCGTGTACCCGAAGATGCCGAGCAGGCCGTTGTTCCCGGCATAGAACCGTTGCTGGTTGTAATGGAGCAGCTGGCCGCCGGACTTCAGCGAGTGACGTCCCTTGAGCCACGTGAGCTTCTCGTTGATCTGGTACGTCTTGTCGACCGTGTTGCTGTCGCTTGCCCCCGCGCCGATCGCGTTGAGCCCGGCTCCCCACCCGATCGAGCTGAGGCCATGGATCGGCTGACCGCCGGGGATGCCGAACGTCGCGTTCGCGTCGCCGAGTCCGGCCCAATCCAGCGTGTCGCTGACGATCGTGATCTGGTTGTAGCCAAACAGCACTTCGTTGATGAGCGACGGCTTGAGCACGCGGTTCCAGTTGAGCGCCAGGTTGCGGAATGGCGCGGTGGTGACGTTTCCAAGGAGCAGCGGGATCGCGCGCTTGTCGTTCCGCGACTCGTACTCGGCGATGGAAAAGCGTCCGAAGATCTTGTCATTGGGGGACGCATTCCAATCCACGCGGCCATCTCCCTGCTTCGCGCGGATCGTGGTGAGCGTCTCACCCACGAAGTTCCCGCTGATGCCGCCGCTGACGGTCCGGTTCGGCAGCGGGTAGAGCGACAGGTTGTTCAGAATCGTGCGGGCGATCGGGCTGATCCGCTCGGCCGGAATCTGGTTACCGGCAAACGCGGTTCCCGTGAGTGGGTCTTTGATCGTCGAGGTCACCGACGACAGATCACCGCTCCGCCAGGATGCGGGTGCGACCGATACGGCCTCGAACCCCGGCGCATTGAACCTCGTGCCCTGGTAGTTGCCGAAGAAGAACAGCCTGTTCTTGAGCAGCGGTCCGCCGAGCGTGCCGCCGTAAATGTCCTGCCGGCGCTTCGGCTTCGCCGCGTGCGATCGGTTGTTCGACCAGGAATTCGCGTCCAGCTTGCTGTTCCGGTAGTACTCGAACACGTTGCCGCGAATCAAGTTTGATCCCGACTTGAGCACGTTGCTGATGACCGCGCCAGCCACGTTCCCGGTATCGGCCGCGTAGTTGTTCGTCTCGACGCTGATCTGCGCCAGCGCATCAGGGCTGGGCTGGTAGGCCACCAGGTTGTCGATCGACTCGTTCATGTCCACGCCGTCGATCGTGTAATTGTTCGTCTGCTCGCGGTTGCCGTTCACGTACGGCCGCCCGCCGGTAAAGTTACGAATGTTCGTGAACGAGCTCGGATTCGGTGAGACGGCGCCCGGCAGGAGCAGCGCGAGTTGCCCGGTGTTGCGCCCGTTGAGCGGCAGGTCGTTCAGCGTCGTCGCGGAGATGACCTGGCCCACCGTCGTCGACTCAGTCTGGAGGACGGGCGCCACATTGCTGACTTCCACAGTTTCCGCGAGGCCGCCGAGCTCCATCTTGAAATCGAGGCGGCCGATCTGCTTGGCCTCCAGTTCAAGGGGCTTGGTCGCGGCGGTCTTGAAGCGTGACAGCTCCGCCTTGACCACGTAGGTGCCAACGGGCAAAAAGGACACCGTGTAGTTGCCGGCGTCGTTGGAAATCGCCGTGTAGTCGACGTTGGTCGCCTGGTTGGTGGCGGTGACGGTCGCGCCCGGGACGACTGCGCCGGTCTGATCGGTGATGATGCCGGTCAGCGATGCCGCACCGGTCTGGGCAGATACAAGCGCGGGACAGAGAAGAGCAAGGGACATAAGCAGCAGTCCCCGCGACACGACCTGTGGCAGCGTTCTCATGATGCCTCCCCTTAATGGTGCGTAAAGATGGCGCAGCGCGCGTCTTCAGTCAAGATCAACGTGCGCCCAACGAGGGGGGCAGGCGATATAATCCCCGCGGCTCAAGGGAGCGTGCGCCATGGATCGCAGAGCATTCGTCCGGCTGCTGGTTGCGGCCGCGTCCAGCAAGGTGTCGGCTCAGATCCGCACCGATGTGCCCGCGACGAGGGTGGTGTCCCGTTACGCGCCGGTCCCAGGGTCCGGAATGCCCGGACCATATCCCGGGCGTGTGGTGTTGGTGAAGTCAGATCGATCCGTCGACATTTCTACAGGCCAGGCGAACGACGAAATCGTGCGAGAGATGATGGCGCGCGGGATGCGGACGCTGACGGGCGCCGCCACGATACGAGACGCATGGCGCCGCTTCTTCGATCCCTCCGACGTCGTCGGCATCAAGGTGAACTGCGGCGGCTACCCGTACGTCGTGTCCGCGTATGAGATCGTCGCGGAAACCGTGCGACAGCTGAGGGACGTCGGCGTGCCGCTCACTCAGATCTACGTATACGAGCGGTTCCAGAATCAGCTCGACGAAGTGAACTACGCGCCTCACCTGCCGGAAGGCGTGCAGATCGTCGCGGCGGAGCGCGCTAATCGATACGCCGACAACAGCGGGTACGATCCGGCGACGTACCTCGAGGCGAACCTGTTCGGCGAAGAAGACACGCGGTCGAACATGATGCGCCTCGTGTCGCAGCGGCTCACGAAGATCATCAACATCCCGAACATGAAGGACCACGGCGCAACGGGCGTGACCGGCTGCCTGAAGAACATCGCGTACGGGAGCTTCTCCAACGTCGCGCGTACGCACCAGCGCGGCAAGTCGCACACGTACTCGATCGTCGGCACGCTGGCGGCGATCGAACCGCTGCGCTCGAGGACGGTGCTCCAGATCATGGACGGCCTGCGGGGCGTGTGGCACGGCGGGCCGTTTGCGCGAACGAAGCGATACGTGTTCTATCCGCGGCAGATGATGTTCGGGACCGATCCGGTCGCGATCGATCGTCTCCTGCTCGACATCATCGAGAACAAGCGCCGCGAGCAGGGGGCGATCTCGATCTGGAACCGCTCCCCCAGCTCCCTGAAGATGGACGACACGCGCGCGCGTGATGAGGACCCGAACATCAACATCATCATCCGCGAGCCCGGACACGTCGAGTACGCATCGTCACTGAAGCTCGGCGTATACGATCTCGCACAGATCAAGGTTCAGGACGTCACCGTATGACGCCGGTGCTGGTCGCCGTTCTGGCAGCAGCCGCACCCTGCGTCTACTGGACGCAGAGCATTGAAAGCCGGGCGGCGCTGCAGTCCGCGGGCGTCGCGAAGATTTGCGTCGCGCCAGAGCAGGTGGACACGTGGCGGGCCGCTGGCTTCATTGCGGTGCCCATCACCGACGCTGAACTCTCCTCGCGCCAGGAGCTGCCCGCGCCCGGCGTCACGGCACGCGCCGGCCTCGCGTCGCCAACACGCAGTCCGTGGATCGTCGCCAGCGGCTGGCGGATGATGCGGGGTCCCGGAGCGAAATACCTCTATCGCGTGCCGGCCGGCAAGGGGGCTCTTGCCGTCGCGGAAGCAATCGCATACGGCGGCGATGCCGTTCTGTCGATCGAGCCTGCGGACCTCGCGAACGTCGGCGCCATGATGGCATTCTTCGCAGAAGTGCCCGCCGTCGACCTGCCTGCCGTCGCAGACTTCGCCGTCATCGACGACGGCTCGCCGGTGACCGGCGAGGTGATGAACCTGCTCGTGCGGCGGAACCTGCTGTTCCAGATCGTCCAGACGCCGGCGGCGCGGTTTCGCCTCAATATCAAGATCGGCACTCCCGAGTACCCGCGCGAGGAAGCCGCGGATCCGAGCGCGTTCGCGCTGAAGATCCGGAATCAACTCACCGACGATCAGCGGAGCCTCCGCGTGTACGGTAGCGAAGTCGTCATCGGCCGGCTCACAGGCGACGCGGCACACGTCCGCCTGCATCTTCTCAACTACGGCGGACGCGACATCGAGGGGCTTCGGGTTCGCGTGCGGGGTCGCTACCGCTCTGGCGAGGCGCACGTCGCGGGCGCGGGCGTGGTTGCCCTTGCTGATTCCATCGCGACCGACGATGCCACGGAGTTCTCCATTCCTCGACTCGCCACCTACGCGGTCATCGATTTGAATATAGAGAAGCCCTGAGTGCATCTGCCCTTGCGCAGAACCCAATTACTTTGTATTATAAAGCCATTGAGTGCTGCGGCAGCAAGGGAGACGGGGCATGCGAATCCTCCGCGCGGAACATCTCGGCATGTGCTTCGGTGTGCGCGATGCTATCGAACTGGCTGTGGGGCGGGCCGAAGCGGCGCCGCTCACGATACTCGGCGATTTGGTTCACAACGCCGAGGTGCTCGCGGACCTGCGGGCCAGAGGGATCGCGGTCGCTCATGATCCCGCACACGTGAAGACGCAGACCGTGATGGTGACGGCGCATGGCGCATCAGAACGGCGGCTCGCAGATACGCGTGCGCTCGGCCTCGAGGTCGTCGAAGCGACGTGCCCACTCGTCCATGTGGCGCATCGAGCGATCCAGTCCCTCGTACGCGATGGCTACCACCCGATCGTCATCGGCCGGCGCGACCACGTGGAGGTGCGGGGGCTCACCGAGGATCTGGAGGAGTTCGACGTTGTGCTCGACGAACAGGATGTTCTGAGGCTCGTGGAACGTCCGCGCATGGGAATCGCCGCCCAGACGACGCAGCCGGGCGACAGGGTGCGGCACCTGGTCGCACTGATTCGGCGGCGGTTTCCGGAATCGGATCTCCGGTTCATCGACACCGTCTGCCGTCCCACAAAGCAGCGGCAGGACGCGGCCGTCGAGCTGGCACGTGTGTGTAACGTCGTTGTCGTCGTTGGCGGCGCCAGCAGCAACAACACGCGTGAGCTCGTGAACACCTGCCGCCGCCATTGTTCGCACGTGCATCATGTTGAAACCGGCACCGATCTTCGGGCGGACTGGTTCGCCGGCGCAGGCACGGTGGGCATCACGGCCGGAACGTCGACGCCCGACGAGGTCATCGATCGCGTCGAGCGCCGCATCCGGGAACTCGCGGCGGAGCGGAGCAGTTCAGTGGACGGCGAGGTGATGCGGAGCGGACGATGAACCTTCGTGCGCGCGCGTTCATGCGTTGGCTGCTCGTCGTGGCATTTGCCATTGCCATGGCGTGGGTTGAAGCGGCGAGCGTCTACTACCTTCGCGTGCTCGTCGATCGTATCGATCCGTACCAGCCAAACCCGCTTCCGATGCGTGGAGTGCTGGGAAGCGTCGAGCTCGTGCGTGAGGCGGCGACCCTCGTCATGCTGCTCGCGGTCGGCGCGCTCTCGGGCGGGACGTGGCGCGCGCGCCTTGGCTACACCGCGATCGCGTTTGGTGTCTGGGACATTTGTTATTACGTGTTTCTCAAACTTATGTCCGGGTGGCCGACGTCACTGTTCAACTGGGACATCCTCTTCCTGCTTCCACTTCCCTGGTGGGGTCCGGTGGTTGCGCCAGTCTGCATTGCGCTGCTGATGATCGTGTGGGGCACGCTGGCGAGCCAGCGGCCACACAGAAATGCCGCGACAGAAAGAGAGTCGGCATTGTGGCCGCTGACCTGCGTCGGTATCACTCTTGCGCTCTACGTGTTCATGACCGATTCGCTTCACGCCGTGTATCAGGGCGCCGGCGGGATGAGAACGACGCTGCCGACGGTATTCAACTGGGCGGCGTTTCTCGTGGCGCTGACGCTGATGGCTGCGCCGATCGTGCAAATCGCCTGGCGAACAGGAGAGATCGACCAACGTCGAACTCCCCTGGCCGAGGGGGCATCTGACTACCTGGATCCTTAACGCTCGCCGCTCACGTGGACCATCGTCCACGCACGATTGCCGGCCGGCACGAAGAAGAATGCTTCGGTGTCCGTCAGGTGCTCCATCATTTTCCGGCTGCCATCGGGTCCGAGCACGAAGAACGCATCGTCGAGCGCGTCACCGGCCGTGCCGGTGCCCGTCAGCACCGCGACGCTCAGCACCCCCTGCGCGGGCCTTCCGGTGCGCGGGTTCATGATGTGCGAATACCGCACTCCATCGACCTCGAACGATTTCTCGGAGCTGCCCGCCACCGAGAGTGCGCGGTCCTTCAGGTAGACGGTGCGCGCGATCTTTCGCGGATCGAGCGGATCCTGGATGTCGACTTCCCATCCATCATGTCCCGGCGGCGCGCCACTGCCGTAGATGGTGCTTCCGCCCGCGCTGATCAGCGCAGCGCGAATCCCGCGTGCCTTTAACAGTGCGACGACGCGATCGACCGCATAGCCTTTGGCGATGCCGCCGAGATCCAGCTCCACGCCGACCTCGTCGAAGCTGATGGATTTCGTCGAGGGCATCAGCTTCACGTGCGACGCGCCGACATGACGACGCGCGGCCGCGAGTTCTCCGGTAGAGGGCATGCGTCCTTCGCCGCGAAAGAAGCCCCACGCCTTCATCAGTGGACCGACCGTGATGTCGAAGGCGCCATCGGAGTCGCGGTTGTACCGCATCGCCTCCGAGATGAAGTCGAACAGCTCCGGTTCGACGGCGATCGGCTCCCTCGCAGCCGTGCGGTTCAACCGTGACAGGGGGCTGTCGGTCTTGTAGTGACTCATCAACCGGTCTATCCGATCCACTTCGTCAAACGCCTGCTCCACGGCGCGCGGCAACGACTCGGCGTCGGGACCGTAAACCTCGATGGCGTACACACAGGCCATCGACATCCGCGTCGACTGGTACTGAAAGCGATGCTGCTCGGATCCCTGGACCAGGGTGGCCGAGAAGGCCGATACGGACGATTGTGCCCGTCCTGACGTTCGGCTCGGCAGGCTCAGCGCGACGGAAATGCCGAACCAGCGCCGGACGGTGAACTTCATGCGGGGCTCATCGCTTGCATGCAAGACGTGGGCAGACAGCCAATCGATGCTCCATTCTCAATAGGAGGAAGCTGATGCGTAATGTGCTGATGTCGCTCGGCGCAATGGGGTTGTTTACCGCGATGGGCGTCCACGCGCAAGCGGCCCAGGCGCAGCCGGATCCGAAACAGACCGTGACCGTCACCGGCTGCGTGAAGAACGAAGTGGACGTGCTAAAGCGTCCGGCGGTAGCGGGCAACCTAGGGATGGCCGATGAATTCGTTCTGACGCATTCGACGATCCAGAGCGGCGCTCGCGCGACGGCGCCATCGCAGACGGAACCGGCACCGACCGAGCCGGCCGGAACGTCTGGCGTCGTCGCCGGCAAGGTCTACCGGGTCACCGGCGATCAAGAGGCCTCGCTGAAAGCGCACCTCGGCCACAAGGTGGAAATCACCGGGACGTTCAAGAGCGAAGCCGATGCGCGGCGTGAACTCGGAGCGATCGGCACGAGCGGGAAACCGCCCGCGACGCCGGCAGAACCGACCGCCATGAACACGCCCGAGATCACCATCAACTCCATCAGGATGGTCGCGGAGACCTGCGGCGGGTAGGGAGGATCCTTCGTCGGACAGCAGGTGGCAGGCGTTCAGTAGCGCCGCGAACCGCTCGGACGTCGCCTTCATGGCCGACCTCGACCGAGGCCGTGTGGGTAGTTGCGTGTCGTCGTCGTGCTGCCGAACTATTCGTACTTCAGCGCGCGAATGGGATCGACGCAAGCCGCGCGGTGCGCCGGCAGGAATCCAGCCGCGAAGGCGACAAGTATAAGCACAAGGATCGATGAGGCGAGGACAACAGGATCATCGAACTGCAGTCCGAACAGAAGGCTCTGGGCGGCACGTCCCACCACGATCGAGGCCGCGAGACCGATCGTCCCGCCGGCCGTCGCGATCACTCCCACCTGACGGAGCACCATCCAGCGCACGCGAGCACGTGTGGCGCCGAGCGCGATGCGTACGCCAATCTCTGGCGTGCGCTGCGCCACTGTATAGGCCAGCATCCCATAGAGTCCGATCGCGGCGACCAGCGTCGCCAGCGCTGCGAAAACGCCGACCATCACACTCATCAGCCGTTCACGCGTCGTCGCTCCGCGAATCACATGGTCCATGGTCCGCAGCCCTTCGACGGGCAGGTTCGGATCGAGGCCGCGCATCACCTGTCGAATGACCGACACGATCGCGCCGGCGTCCGCGGACGTCCGAACGTAGAAGGTCATCAGACCCGGCCTCCTGTTGCTCTGACGGTGCGGGATGAAATACATGGGCGCGGGGTCGTCTCTGAGGTTGCTGTGCTTGAAGTCCCGCACCACTCCCACGATCTGAAGATCGAGCACTGGTGTGCCGCGCGACATTCGCTTGCCGACAGCCTCGCGGCCAAGGCCGAACTTCCGGGCGAACCGTTCATTCACGATGGCGACTTTCGCCGCCCTCTCCGAATCTGCAGAGGTGAACTCCCGCCCGGAGATCAGCGGAATCCCGAGCGTCCGAAAGTATCCATGACCAATTTCGTCGTATCGGGTTCCGTGGTCCGCGTCAGGTCCACGATCGAACCCCTCCACGAATACCTCCGTCGTGCGCACATTTTCCGAGAGCAGCGGCGTCGTCGATGATGTGACAGCGGTCACGCCCGGTACGCGGGCGATCGCCTCTTCGAGACGGTCGAACAGAGCCGTTGCGCGCGGAAGCGTGTAGCCGTTGCGCTTCGGTGAGATGCTGAACGTCACCAGGCCATCCGTCCTCAGCCCGGGATCGACGCGGCTGATATTGGCAAGGCTCTTCGTGAACAGTCCGGCCAACACGACGAGCACCATCGACAGCGCCACCTGCGCCGTCGCGAAGGAGGCTCGAGACCGCGCCGATGCGCGGCCGCCGGCTGGTTGGCCGGCGTGTTCTCTCAGGCCCGATATGACGTCCGGCCGTGCGGCCTGAAGCGCGGGGAACAGCCCGACCGCCACACTCGTCGCGAGCGCCAGCACTCCCGTGACGATGAGCGTGGAGGTGTCCAGATCCATTGGCAAATCCGGAGCTCCGTCGGGGAGTGTCGTGCGTATCAGGCCAATCGTCCACTGTGCGATAACAAGGCTCGCCATGGCAGCCATACAGGCGAGCACAAGGGACTCCGTCAGGAGCTGCGCAATGAGACGCCCGCGGGTGGCACCGATCGACAGTCGCGTCGCCAGTTCCTTCGAGCGTGCGGCCACACGTGCCAGGAGGAGATTGGCCACATTGACACAGGCGATGAGGAGCACCAGTGCGGTCACCACCAGCAGCAGTGTCAGTGGTGCGCGCGCGTCAGCGGTGAAACGGCTCTGCCCACGCGAGCCTGGAGTTAAACGGATGCTCCTCGCTCTGAACTGCGCCATCATCTGATCGCTCATGTCTTCCTGGAGCGGCACCTCGACTTCGTTGATGATGACGCGATACGGTGTATCGATCGCCGCCTGCGCCTGTTCGCGGGCGACGCCTGCCTTCAGGCGGGCAAAGAGGTAAACCCAATATGCGCGTCGATTTTCTGGCGGGCTGCGCGGATCGGGCGCCATGCGCCAGCGCATGGTGATCGGCAGGAAAACGTCAGGCTTGAGTCCGACGACCGTGCCGTCGAACCCTTCCGGCGCGACGCCGGCAATCGTCATCGCCTCCCCATTGATGACCATCGTCTCGTTGAGGACATCCGGGCGCGCGCCGAGCCGATTCTGCCAGTACGCGTGACTCACCACGACGGCGTCGGATCCGCCCACCGCGCGATCGTCCTCCGATCCGAGGAGTCGACCGAGCGCTGGCCGGAGGCCGAGCACGGGAAAGTAGCTGCCTGACACGAGCAGGCCCGTGCTCGTCGTGATCTCTCCGCGATAGCCCAGGTTGACGTCGATCTCGCGGTGCGCGGCGATACCTGTGAAACCTGTCTGGACGCGCTCCAGATCCCGGAACATGGGATAGCTGAACACCGCCTCGCATTCACCAATGCTGCCGCAGGAGGTCGGTCCAGACCTTGGCCCGGGCGACACGAGATTGACCAGCTGATGCGGCTCGGGGACGGGCAACGGCTGGAGGAGCACCTGGCTGAACATCGAGAAGACGGCCGCGTTGGCGCCGATACCAAGCGCCAGTGTCATTACGGCCACCGCCGTGAAGCCTGGCGCGCGCCGGAACATGCGCAGGACGTAGCGGATATCCTGCCCGCGATCGGTGATGAAGTCCGTTCGCATCATGCCCCGCCTCCGTCGCTTGTCGATGGCCACACATTCCCTGCGCGAGCTCTCGAGACTGCCGAAACGACTCAGGGCCAGCTCTCGGGCGCGTGCCGGTGACTCGCCGCGCTCGATCAGTTCGCGGATCCGCATCTCGATGTGGAAGGACAGTCGTCCTCGACATCCGCGCGAGGATCGGGCCCGAACAGGCCGCGGAAACGCCTCCAGCGCGGTGACGACGTCAACGTCCGCTACGCCTCCAATGCGGCAAAGACGGCGGCCGCATAACGGCGCCAGTTCTCAGTCTCCACGTTCAACTGGGTGCGTCCACGCCTGGTGAGCGCGTAGAACTTTGCCTGGCGGTTGTTCTCGGACACGCCCCACGTGGCCTCGATCCAGCGGCGTTCCTCGAGGCGGTGCAGAGCTGGATACAACGTACCCTCGCCGACAGCCAGGACGTCGTTCGTCGCTTGCTCGATCCAGCGCGCAATCGCATAGCCGTGCGCGGGGCCCCACGTCAATGCCCTCAGTATCAATAAATCGAACGTACCTCGGAGAATCTCCGGTGCTGGCTGCGGCATCCCCTCTCCCATCGTGTTTCAATGGGACGCTAGCACGTGACCCATCGAAAGGCAAGGGGACGTCTGACAAACCTCATGGACCCTCGCATTGATCGCCGCTGATCTGCTCGATCCGCCGGGCGATCGCGTACCCGTGCAGGGGACCCAGAACATCCAGCGTTTTCAGCACCATCAGCGCCAGCGTGCCCTGCCGCACGTCCGTTTTAGCCTTCATACTCTATTGGGTTTCCAACATGAAACATGCCACGATTCCATGTGGGAAAGCAATAGGACGCTAGATAACCCACCTTTGCGCTGACGTCATCGCGTACACTCCATTCGATTCGGACCATGGCTGCTGACACGCGCGGTCGGAAATCGGGATCACCTGCACGTCGGGACTGGCAGGCGGAGTACGCAGAACTATCGGTGCGCGATCGCGAGACAGCGGTCGATCCGACGCTTCTCGAGCGGCTCGGGATGGCGGCGTATCTCGCCGGTCATGAGTCCGACAGCATCGATATCCTCACGCGTGCGCATACGGTCGCGCTACAGCGGGACGACACGCGGCACGCGGCGCGCTGCGCGTTCTGGGTCAGCTTTGTGCTCATTGGCGCGCGGGAGCTCACCCGCGCCGCCGGCTGGGGGGCCCGCGCCCGGCGTCTTCTCGAACAGGGCGGACACGATTGCGTCGAGTGTGGGATGGTGATGCTGCCTCAGGCGCTCGAGCACGCCGCTGGCGGCGACCTCGCCGGGGCGGAGGCGGCCTTCGCGGCCGCCGAACGCATCGGGGAGCGCTTCGCCGATGCGGATCTGACCAGCCTCGCGCGCCAGGGCCGCGGTCGCGTACTCGTGGGGCTCGGCCGCGTCGCGGAAGGCGTGGCGCTCTTCGATGAAGCGATGGTGGCGGTGACGATGGGGGAAGTGACGCCGATCGTCGCCGGCGTGGTGTATTGCAGCGTGATCGGCGCGTGCTTCGAGATGCTCGACGTCCGGCGCGCGCACGAGTGGACCGAGGCGCTGAACGAGTGGTGCGAGGTGCAGCCCGGCCTCGTGCCGTACCGCGGTGAGTGCATGGCGCACCGCGCCGAGATCTTCCGCCTGCGCGGGCGCTGGACCGAAGCGCGCGACCAGGCGCGGCGCGCCTACGACGCGCTCGCGGCGACGAGGCGAGGGGGCGAGGGAACCGCCGCATACGCGCTTGCGGAACTGCACCGTCTCTGCGGTGAGATCCCGGCGGCCGAAGAGGCCTATCGCCTGGCGAGCGATCATGGGCGATCGCCGCATCCCGGGCTGGCGCTGCTGCGTCTCGCGCAGGGACAGCTGGACGCGGCGCACGCGGGAATCGAGCGCGCGATCGCCGAACCCGCGCGCGGGCGGCAGCGTGCCGATGTGCTCGCGGCCTCAGTCGACGTGTTTTTGGCGTCAGAGGACGTGTCAGCGGCGCGGCGCGCGGCCGACGAGTTGAACGCGATGGCCCGCACGCTGAATTCCGAGTGTCTCCGCGCAATGGGTGCCTCCGCGAACGGCGCCGTGCGTCTTGCCGGCGGCGACGCGCATCAGGCGTTGCCGCTGCTGCGGGATGCGCTGACGCTCTGGCGGGATCTCGAGATGCCGTACGAGGCGGCGCGCATCGAGGTGCTCCTCGGCCGTGCCTGTCACGCGCTCGGCGACATCGATGGCGCACGCATGCAATGGGACACAGCCGCGCGCACGTTCCGCCGGTTCGGCGCCGCGCCTGCGCTCGCCGAGGTGGAGGCGCTGCTCCAGGCCCTCCCGGCCGCGAAATCATCCGGGACCGGCGGCCTCACCGCGCGGGAACTGGAAGTGCTTCGACTGATCGCACGCGGCGAGACGAACCGCGCCATCGCGCGCGAGCTCGGTATCAGCGACAAAACGGTTGCGCGGCACGTGAGCAACATCTTCACCAAGCTCGATCTCTCGACCAGGGCTGCGGCGGCCGCCTACGCCTTCATTCATCGGTTGGTCCGGCCTACATAGAAATACCCACGTCGCCGGGCGGCAAGGCCTGCACATTTCGGTCGATGCGCGCGCCGCACCGACCCGCTATCGTGTGGGCATTGAATCGCGTTGACACTTTGGGAGTGACTATGCACACGAACATCAGATTCGAGCGTGTTCAGGTCGTGGTAATCGGGGGCGGGCAGGCGGGCCTGTCGGTGGGCTACTGCCTGGCGCAGCGAGGGCTGTCCTTCGTGATCCTCGAGGCCCACGCTCGCATCGGCCATTCGTGGCGCACCCGATGGGACTCGCTGCGCCTGTTCACGCCCGCCAAGTACGACGGGCTCATCGGACTCCCCTTTCCGGCGCCCGCCTTCAGTTTTCCGACGAAGGATCAGATGGCGGACTACCTGGAGGCCTACGCGAAGCATTTCGATCTGCCAGTGCACACGGGGATCAGGGTGGATCGAGTGTCACGCGACGGCGCACGCTACATCGTCGACGCCGGGGATCGGCGATTCGAGGCCGATCACGTCGTGGTCGCCATGGCCACGTACCAGGCGGGCCGCATTCCGGATTTCGCGCCGACGCTCGATCCGGGAATCGTGCAGCTGCATTCAGGTGAGTACAGGAATCCGGGGCAGCTCAGGCCGGGCGATGTGGTCATTGTTGGAGCGGGGAATTCCGGAGCGGACATCGCGCTCGACGTCGCACCGTCTCATCACACGTGGCTCTCCGGCCGCCATCCTGGCAACGTGCCGTTCCGCATCGAGAGCCGCATCGCGCGCGTCATTCTCCCGATCCTCTTCCGCGTGGTCTTTCACCGGATCCTCACGGTGGACACGCCAATCGGACGACGGGCGCGCCCGCTCGCGATTTCGAAGGGGGGCCCGCTGATTCGCGTGAAGCCGGCAGACCTCGCGGCCGCAGGCGTTGAGCGGGTGTCGCGCGTCACCGGCGTTCAGGATGGCAAACCGCTCCTCGCCGACGGCCGCGTGCTCGATGTCTCGAACGTGATCTGGTGCACGGGCTTTCATCCGGCGCTGTCATGGATCGATCTGCCGACGCCTGTCCATGGCGCCGATGGCGAGCCGGTGCACAACCGCGGCATCGTGCCCGGTGAGCCCGGACTGTACTTCGTCGGCCTTCACTTCCTGTACGCGTTTTCGTCGACGATGATTCACGGCATCGCGCGGGATGCGGAGCGGATCGCAGACACGATCCAGGCACGCGTGCGTGCGGCGGCAACAGTCGAATCGGCCGCGGCCGTCACCGCATTCTCGAATTCGAGCGTGTCCTAGAACGCCGAACGGTTTGAAAGTGTCGTCATTACGCAGCCTTTTGCGACTCGACTTCTGACAGATGGAGTGTCTCCAGATTTTGGATCGCGCTCGCACGACGGAGATCGAAAGTGTTCTTGCGGACGCCGACATA
>WNGF01001418.1_pt1 | contig 35174 bp, 27 predicted proteins | sample 5400641 | NCBI WGS metagenome assembly WNGF01 (sample SAMN13153371, study PRJNA577476) | soil metagenome | isolation source: 80 cm soil or saprolite under grassland replicate 2 | place: USA:California | collected 2016-06-15 | reverse complement strand
TCAATGGTAATTGGGGGCTTGTTTTTAATCAACGGCATGCGTTCTTCTCAAGCCGAGAAGGATTCCAAATGGACGCGCGCACCGAGGACCGCGGAGGACTGGGACGGCGCAACCGCCCGCGCAAGACGCCGAAAGGACGTCAGGTCGAGCCGCAGGCGCTCTCGGAGGTGCGCGCGCTGTTGGGCGACCGCGAGCGCCGGCGCGATCTCCTGATCGAACATCTGCACCTGATCCAGGACCGCTACGGATATCTCTCCGCCGCGCATCTCGCCGCGCTGGCACAGGAGATGAAGCTCGCGCTCACCGAGGTCTATGAGGTCGCGACCTTTTACGCCCACTTCGACATCGTGAAGGAAGACGAGGCGCCCCCGCCGGCAGTGACGGTGCGCGTGTGCGATTCGCTTTCCTGCGCCATGGCGGGATCCGAGCATCTCTTGCGCACCCTGCCCAACCGGCTCGGGCCCGACGTGCGGGTCGTGCGGGCGCCCTGCATGGGAGCTTGCGATCGCGCACCCGCTTGCGCGGTGGGCCACGTGCAGGTGATGGGGGCGACGGTAGAGAACGTGGCGGCGGCGGTCGCCCGCGGCGCGCACGCTCATGCCTATCCCACGCCCAACGATTTCGAGCGCTACGTCCGCGACGGCGGCTATGCCCTGCTCAAGGCCTGCCTTGCCGGCGCGCGCACGCGCGAGGACATCATCAAGGCGGTCAGCGACGCCGGACTGCGCGGCCTCGGCGGCGCCGGCTTTCCGACCGGCCGCAAGTGGACCTTGGTCCGCGCCGAGCCCGCGCCGCGGCTGTTCGCGGTCAACGCGGACGAAGGCGAGCCCGGCACTTTCAAGGATCGCTACTATCTCGAGCAGGATCCGCACCGCTTCATCGAGGGCATGCTGATCGCGGCCTGGGTTGTCGAAGCGGCTGACATCTACATCTATATCCGCGACGAGTATCCCGACGTGCGGCTGATGCTCGCGGACGAGATCGCCAAGATCGAGCAGGCCGGGCTCGCCAAGCACGCCCGAATGCATCTGCGCCGCGGGGCGGGTGCCTACATCTGCGGTGAAGAATCCGCGATGATCGAATCAATCGAGGGCAAGCGCGGCCTGCCCCGGCACCGCCCGCCTTACGTGGCGCAGGTCGGCCTGTTCGGCCGCCCGACGCTCGAGCAGAACGTGGAGACGCTCTACTGGGTGCGCGACATCGTCGAGAAGGGCGCGCAATGGTTCACCTCGCACGGCCGGCGCGAGCGCAAGGGGCTGCGCAGCTTCTCGGTTTCGGGGTGGGTCAGGAAACCGGGCGTGGTGTTAGCTCCCGCCGGCATCACCGCGCGCGAGCTGATCGAGGAGCATTGCGGCGGGATGCAGGAGGGGCATCGCTTCAAGGCCTATCTGCCCGGCGGTGCCTCCGGCGGAATCCTGCCGGCGGCGATGGCGGACCTGCCGCTCGACTTCGGCACGTTGGAACAATACGGCTGCTTCGTGGGCTCGCACGCGGTTGTCGTTCTCTCCGACAAGGACGATATGAAAGCGGTGGCGCTCAATCTGATGCGCTTCTTCGAGGACGAAAGCTGCGGCCAATGCACGCCTTGCCGTGTGGGAACCGAGAAGGCGGTCAAGCTGATGGCAACCGGGCCCTGGGACAAGGCCTTATTGACGGAACTCTCGGATGCCATGCGCGACGCCTCCATCTGCGGTCTCGGTCAGGCCGCGCCCAACCCGCTGCTCAGCGTGTTCAAATATTTTCCGGAGGAGCTGGAGAAGCCGCTCGGGAGTTGGTGAGAGTGATGATGCGAGGGCTTGAGTGTCCGCATTGCCACAAGGCGGCGATCTCGGGCTGGGACAAAATGTTCCTCGGGCCTGGCAGCGTGGCGACATGTCAAGCTTGCGGCCGCAACGTGGGCGTATCGTTGTCGGCAATGTGGGTGATCATCATTCCATTGGTTGCAGCGGCCTGGATTGCCGCGCAGGTCGATTCGCTTCTGATCGCAGGCGCCCTGTGGGTGGCCGGCGGCGCCTTGATGATGTGGTTGCACTATCGTTACGTGCCGTTGATCGCCAAGACAATGGACGAGTGAAGCAATGAGCAGCAGCGTAGGCGACAAGCCCGCCACCTTCAGCATCGACGACCGCGAGGTCGAGATCCGCGCCGGCGAGACGATTTTCCACGCCGCGCGCCGCCTCGGCATCAAGCTGCCGCACCTGTGCTACTCGCCCAAGCCCGGCTATCGCCCCGACGGCAACTGCCGCGTCTGCATGGTGGAGATCGAGGGCGAACGCGTGCTGGCGGCAAGCTGCATCCGCACCCCGACGCCTGGCATGCAGGTCAAGACGCAAAGTGACCGTGCAAAAACCGCGCGCCGGATGGTTGTCGAGCTGTTGTTGACCGATCAGCCGCCGAAGGACGTAGCGCACGATCCGCAATCGGAGTTCTGGCTGACCGCGGAACGGCAAGACGTCGCGACGAGCCGGTTTCCGCGCCGCGCGGCGCCCGTTCCGGACCGCAGCCATCCGGCGATGGCGGTCAATCTCGACGCCTGCATCCAGTGCAATCTCTGCGTCCGCGCCTGCCGCGAGGTGCAGGTCAACGACGTCATCGGCATGGCCGGCCGCGGCTACGGCGAGAAGATCGTGTTCGATTTCGACGACCCGATGGGGGAGTCGACCTGCGTCGCCTGCGGCGAATGCGTGCAGGCTTGCCCGACCGGTGCGCTGATGCCCGCGACCCTCGTCGATGAGGCGAACGTGCGCACCCAGTTCCCGGACCGCGAGGTCCACAGCGTGTGCCCCTATTGCGGGGTGGGCTGCCAGATCACCTATCACGTCAAGGACGACAAGCTCCTCTACGTCAGCGGCCGCAACGGACCCGCGAACGAGAACCGGCTCTGCGTCAAAGGCCGCTTCGGCTTCGACTACGTGACCCATCCGCATCGTCTGACGCAGCCGCTGATCCGCAAGGACGGCGTCGCCAAGCACGCCCACGACACCGTCGATCCCGCCAATCCCTGGACGCATTTCCGCGCCGGCACCTGGGAGGAGGCGCTCGACCGCGCCGCCGCGGGATTGAAAACGATCCGCGATCGCGATGGCTCGCAGGCGCTCGCCGGCTTCGGCTCGGCCAAGGCCTCGAACGAGGAGGCTTATCTGTTCCAGAAACTCGTGCGCGCCGGCTTCGGCACCAACAACGTCGATCACTGCACGCGGCTGTGCCACGCCTCGTCGGTTGCGGCGCTTCTCGAGACGATCGGCTCGGCGGCGGTCACCGCCACCTTCAACGAGTGCAAGAATTCCGACGTCATCATCGTCATCGGCGCCAATCCGACCGAGAACCATCCGGTCGCCGCCACCTTCTTCAAGCAGGCGGCCAAGCGCGGGGCGGAGCTCATCGTCATGGATCCGCGCGGCCAGGCGCTCAAGCGTCACGCCGCCCACATGCTGCAATTCAAGCCCGGCACCGACGTCGCGATGCTCAACGGCATTCTCAATACGATCGTGACCGAAGGGCTTTACGACCGGCAATACGTCGAGGCGCAGACCGCAAACTTCAAGGCCTTCGCCGAGCACATCAAGGAGTTCACGCCCGAGGAGATGGCGCCGATCTGCGGCATTCCCACCGATACGCTGCGCACGGTCGCGCGCACCTATGCGCGCGCCAAGTCGGCGATCATCTTCTGGGGCATGGGCGTATCGCAGCACGTGCACGGCACCGACAACGCGCGCTGCTTGATCGCGCTCGCGTTGATCTGCGGGCAGATCGGGCGCCCCGGCACGGGGCTGCATCCGCTGCGCGGGCAGAACAACGTGCAGGGCGCCTCCGACGCCGGGCTCATCCCGATGTTCTTCCCGGACTACCGCTCGGTGGAGAACCCGGAGATCCGCGCCAGCGTGGAAAAGGCCTGGGCTACCAAGCTCGATCCCAAGCGCGGCCTCACCGTGGTCGAGATCATGAAGGCGGTGCACGCGGGCGTGATCAAAGGCATGTACATCCTCGGCGAAAATCCGGCGATGTCCGACCCCGACCTCAACCACGCGCGCGAGGCGCTCGCCGCGCTCGAGCATCTGGTGGTGCAGGACCTTTTCCTCACCGAGACCGCCGCCTTCGCCGACGTCATCCTGCCGGCCTCCGCCTGGCCCGAGAAGGACGGCACGGTCACCAACACCAATCGCCAGGTACAGATGGGGCGCCGCGCATTGCCGCTGCCAGGCGACGCCAAGGTCGATTGGTGGATCACCCAGGAGATCGCGCGCCGCATCGGGCTTAACTGGAATTACCGGCACCCGAGCGAGATCTATGCCGAGATGGCCTCGCTGATGCCGGCGCTCGACAACATCTCGTGGGACCGCATCGAGCGGGAGAGCGCCGTCACCTATCCCTCGGATGCGCCCGACAAGCCCGGGCACGACGTGGTGTTCGCCGACCGCTTCCCCACCCAGGACGGCCGCGGCAAGCTGGTGCCGGCCAAGATCCTGCCGCCGGACGAGCGGCCCGACGGCGAATTCCCGTTCGTGCTCTCGACCGGACGCCAGCTCGAGCACTGGCATACCGGCGCCATGACCCGCCGCGCCTCCACGCTGGACGCGCTCGAGCCAGGCGCGGTCGCCAATCTCTCGCGCGGCACCATCGCCAAGCTCGGCATCAAGCCCGGCGACATGGTGCGGGTCACCACCCGGCGCGGCACGATCGAGCTTGCCGCGCGGCAGGACGACTCTATTCCGGATGGTATGGTGTTCATCCCGTTCGCCTTCGTGGAGGCGGCGGCAAACTTGCTCACCAATCCGGCGCTCGACCCCTTCGGGAAAATCCCCGAGTTCAAATATTGCGCCGCCAAGGTCGAGCCGGTGAGGCAAGCCGCGCGGGTTGCGGCGGAGTGAACAAATAGGGTGGGCAACGGCGCGCTGATCGGTGTTAGCGCTCGGCCTCATGCTGAGGAGCATCGCGGCGCGGCAAATCGACGCCTCCTCCACAGATGAAACCGCGCCGCGATGCGTCTCGAAGCATGAGGCCGACCAAAGCTTCGGACCGCCTCGTCCTTCGAGACGCGCGCGCATATTGCGCTTGGCGAATCCACGGTTCTTGATGCGCGCTCCTCAGGACGAGGGCGGAGCAGCATCCCGTTCGGCGAAGCAGGGATACTTCATCGGAGAAATCGTCCCTCGTCCTCATATGGCGCGATGCCGCCTGCGCTGCTAGGCTGGAAGCATTCAAAGAAAGACCGCCGAGCGAGGCGGCGCAGCACGGGAGGACAGCATGGCTCAACGAAAATCGCTGAATGTGAACGGCAAGGCGGTCCGGATCGCCATCGATGATCCCGGCATGCCGCTGCTTTATGCGCTGCGCGACAACCTCGGGCTACACGGCCCACGGTTCGGTTGCGGGCTCGCGCAATGCGGCGCCTGCACGGTGCACGTGGACGGCAAGGCGGTGCGCTCGTGCGTCACGCCGCTCTCCTCGCTCACCGCCCAGCAGAAGGTGGTGACGCTCGAAGGCCTCGGCACGCCGCAGCGCCTGCACCCGGTGCAGCGCGCCTTCATCGAGGAGCAAGCGGTGCAATGCGGCTACTGCATCAACGGCATGATCATGGAGTCCGCCGCTTTCCTCGCCAAGACCAAGAAGCCGACCGAGGCGCAAGTCAAGGAGGCGCTCGCCAACAACCTGTGCCGCTGCGGGACGCATGCCCGCATCGTCAAAGCGGTCATGCGCGCGGCCACGGCGTGAGGGAGGCGATCATGACGATTCACGCTTCTCGACGCGACCTGCTCAAGGGCGGTGGCGCGCTCGTCGTCACCTTCTCGTTCGGCGGCCCAATCGGCGAGACGTTCGCCCAGGGAGGCAAGCCGCTCGCGCTCACCGAGGTCGACTCGTTCCTGGCGATCGATGCCGGCGGCGAGGTGACGCTCTACACCGGCAAGGTCGATCTGGGCACCGGCGTCGCGACGGCGCTGCCGCAGATCGTCGCCGAGGAACTTGACGTGCCGCTCAACCGGATCAAGCTGATCCAGGGCGACACGGCGCTCACGCCCGACCAGGGCACCACGTGGGGTAGCCTCTCGATCCAGCTCGGAGGCATGCAGCTGCGCAATGCGGCCGCAACGGCCAAGGCCGCGCTGCTCGAGGAGGCGGCGAAACGGCTAGACGCCAAGAAAGAGGATCTCAAGGTCGTCGACGGCGTGATCAGCGCCGGCAACAAACGGGTCAGCTACGGCGAGCTGATCGGAGGCAAATCGTTCGCGCTCAAGCTCGACCACGCCAAGCCCGCCGCCGCGAAAGATCCCAAGGACTACAAACTGGTCGGCAAGCCGGTGCCGCGCGTCGACATCCCGGACAAAGTGACGGGACGCTTCACCTACATGCAAGACTTCCGCGTGCCCGGGATGCTGCACGGGCGCGTCATTCGCCCGGCGGCGATCGGCGCCACGCTCGAGAATGTCGACGAGACATCGCTCAAAGACGTCGCCGGCGTCGTCAAGGTCGTGAGGGAGGGCAATTTCCTCGGCGTCGTCGCCGAGAGCGAGTGGGGCGCGATCAAGGCGGCCGAGAAGCTCAAGGCATCGTGGTCGAAATCGCAGACCTTGCCGGACGCGACAAAGCTGTGGGACGAAGTGCGCGCCAGCAAGGTCGCTAAGGACGAGGTGACGAGCAACGTCGGTAACACTGCCGAGGCCATGGGCCAGGCGGGCGCCAAGACACTGCAAGCCACGTACGACTTTGCCATCCATACCCACGGCTCGATCGGGCCCTCCTGTGCGGTGGCCGAATTCAAGGATGGCAAGCTGACCTCGTGGTCCGCCTCGCAAGCGACGCACAATCTGCGCAAGCAGCTCGCGACCATGTTCGGCATCCCCGCCGAGAGCGTTCGCTGCATCTACATCGAAGGGTCCGGCTGCTATGGCCGCAACGGGCACGAAGATGCCGCCGCAGATGCGGCGTTGCTGGCGAAAGCAGTCGGGCGGCCGGTGCGGGTGCAATGGTCGCGGGCCGACGAGCACGGCTGGGATCCCAAGGGTCCGCCGACGCTCATCGATCTGCGCGCTGCCGTGGATGGCGCAGGCGCGGTTACCGCCTGGGAATCGGAATTCTTCATTCCGCAGCAGACCGCCGGCAGCTTCAACGTGCCGCTGGTCGCCGCGACACTGGCAGGCATGCCCGCCGGCGAAGACGTCGCGCCCGGCAACATTTTCCAGAACTCGGCGATCCCCTACAAATTCGCCAACGTGAAGACGGTGTGCCGCCGGCTTGCATCAACGCCGTTCCGCCCGTCCTGGATCAGGACGCCGGGCCGGATGCAGAACACCTATGCCAACGAGTGCTTCATCGACGAGCTCGCTGCGGCGGCAAACGCCGATCCCGTCGAGTTCCGGCTGAAGTATCTCGATCCCAACGACAAGCGCGGCATCGAAGTGCTCAACCGCGCCGCCGCCTTGGCGAAATGGGACAAGCGGCCCTCGCCAAAGCGTGATGGCCGCGGCGGCGAGGTGGCCACCGGCCGCGGCGTCGCATTCTGCAAATACGAACTGACGCGCACCTATATCGCGGCGGTGGCCGAGGTCGAGGTGAAACGGTCGACCGGCGACATCCGGGTGACGAAATTCTATCTCGCCCACGACTGCGGTCAGATCATCAATCCGGATGGGCTGCGAAACCAACTCGACGGCAACGTCATCCAGACGTTGAGCCGCACCTTGATCGAGGAGCTCAAATACGACCGCTCCGCGGTGACCAGCCTCGACTGGGCGAGCTATCCCATCCTGCGATTCCCGCAGGTCCCGGAGCTCGTTTACGAGCTAATCGATCGGCCGAACGAGCGCCCATGGGGCGCCGGCGAGCCGGCCGCCGCGGTTGTGCCCTCGGCGATCTCGAACGCGGTGTTCGATGCCATCGGCGTGCGGCTGCGCTCGGTGCCCTTCACGCCGGACAAGGTGATGGCGGCGATGAAGGGAACGGCCTAGCCGTCGTAATGGTTTGAGCCAAACCGTCTCCCAGCCGAAGTCGGGTTCACCCGGCTTCGGCCGCTCTAGACATCATGGAAACGCCCGAGGTCCTCAGACGCGAAATCAAGGCGTTGGCCTTCGATCAGTACGGCACCATCGTCGATATGCAGAAGGGGCTCACCGAGGCCGTCAAGCCCTTTCTCAAGCGCAAGGGCTGGGACGGCAAGCCGAACAGCTTCGTCACCTGGTGGCGCCGCACTCACTTCGAGAACTCGATGATCGATGCGCTGTGCGATCGCGGGCACACGCCCTATCGGCGGATCGGGGAGCGCGCGGTGTCTTACGTGATGGATCGCTGCGGCATCCGGTATACGCCGGACGAAGCGCGGGGGCTCGTGAGCGAGATCGAGAAGCTCAAGCCGTTTCCTGATGTGGTGCCGGCGCTCGAACAGCTTCGATCCAAAGGATACAAGCTGGCCATTCTCTCGAATGGCGACCGCGACATGCTCGAGGCGGCCGGGCCGCACATCGGCTTTGCATTCGATCACGTCATCTCGGTCGAGGAGGTCGGCTATTTCAAGCCGCACTGGAAGACCTACGCCAAGGCCGCCGAGATCGTCGGGGAGGAGCGGTCCGACATTCTGTTCGTCGCCAATCACGCCTTCGATTGTATCGGAGCGAAGTCGTACGGCATGCGGACCGCGTTCATCGACCGGCGCAAGCGGCCGTTCGGCCACACGCCGCATCAGCCCGATCTCATCGTGGCCGATCTTGCCGAACTCGCCGCGGTGCTGGCCTGAGTTTGCGCGCCGCTTGCTTTTGCGCTGATCCATGGCCATGGTGCGGACATGACTCTCGCCGCGATTAAGCGTGGGACTCTCGGGGCCGTCCGCCACGACTGGACGCGCGAGGAGGTGCGCGCGCTGTTCGAGCTTGCGTTTCCCGAATTGATCTTTCGCGCGCAGCAGATTCATCGGCTGCACTTCGATCCCACCGAGGTGCAGATGTCCACGCTGATCTCGATCAAGACCGGCGGCTGCCCGGAAGACTGCGCCTATTGTCCGCAGAGCGTGCACTACGACACCGGCGTCAAGGCGGAAAAGCTGATGCGCGTCGATGCCGTCATCGCCGAGGCGCAGGCGGCCAAGCGTGCGGGCGCGAGCCGCTTCTGCATGGGGGCGGCGTGGCGCGAGCCCAAGGATCGCGATCTCGACCACGTCTGCGAGATGGTTGAAGGCGTCAAGGCGACTGGGCTCGAGACCTGCGCCACGCTCGGCATGCTCACGCAGTACCAGGCCCGTCGTCTCAAGGCGGCCGGCCTCGATTACTACAACCACAACCTCGACACCTCGCCGGAATATTACGGCGCGATCATCACCACGCGCACCTATCAAGACCGCCTCGACACGCTCGGCCACGTGCGCGACGCCGGCATCCACGTCTGCTGCGGCGGCATCGTCGGCATGGGCGAGAGCGCCGAGGATCGCATCGGCATGATCGCGACGCTTGCGAATCTGCCGGCCCATCCGGAAAGCGTGCCGATCAACATGCTGGTCAAGGTCGAGGGCACGCCGCTGGCGCGGGGGGAGCCGATCGATCCGATCGATTTCGTGCGCACCATCGCGGCATCCCGCATCACCATGCCGAAGTCGGTGGTGCGGCTCTCGGCCGGGCGCGAGGACATGAGCGAGGAGACGCAGGCGCTCTGCTTCATCGCCGGCGCCAACTCCATCTTCTACGGGCCGAAGCTGCTCACCACGCCCAATCCCGGGCGCGACCGCGACCTGCGTCTGATGGACAAGCTCGGGCTCGTGCCCATGGGAAAATGAGCGCGCTCGCAGGGACGAGGGGCCATTTTGGCTTGGAGGCCGTCAATGCACTGCCGCGGCTGCGCGCGGCATCAGCGCGCCGCGATGGCGGATGACCTGCGCCGCCAGCCGGTGCGCGGCGGCGGCGGCATCCGTCGGTCTCTGGCCGCATAGACGTGCCGCGATATAGGCGGCGTTAAAGCTGTCGCCAGCCGCTGTCGTGTCGATCGGCACCACCACCTCCGGCACGGGTACGAATTCGTTTTGTCCGCCGCTTGCCACCAGCGCGCTGTTGGGTCCGTTCTTCACCACGATCTCCCCAATCCCGAAGGCTTGCAGCCGCTCCACGGTTGCTTCGGGACTCGGATCGCCCCACAACACCGCTTCGTCGTCATAGGCCGGAAGCGCGATGTCGATGCGCTTGAGCGCCTCCATGAACACTGTCCGCGTCCGCGCTAAATCTCCGCGCCAGCCGCGCGGACGAAAATTTCCGTCGAAGGCGATCTTCGTACCTTGCTGCCGCACCATCTCGATGAGCGCGAGAAAACGGCCGATCCCGGTATTGGAATAAAGCGAAAGGGTGATCCCTGAAAAATAGACGAGCTTTGCTTTCGTCAGGCCTTCGGCCACGCGTCCCCAGTCCGGCAGCTCGAACAGTTCGCGCGCCGGCGATTCGCCGCACCAATCGTGGCGGTGACGCGTTCCGGCGGTATCGGTGTCGACCACCGCGAGGCCCGGCAGGCGGCCGCGCACTCGCAGCACCAGATCGCTGGCAACACCCTCCGCCGCGGCAAGCGCGAGGATCGCGTCGGAATAGGGATCATCCCCCAGCGCCGTCGCAAAGGCGGCATCGATCCCGGCACGGGCGAGATAGACCGCCACGTTGAAGGTGTCGCCGGCGCAGCCGACGCCGAAGCGGCCGTCGCCGCCGCGGACGAATTCGACGATCGCTTCTCCGACCGCGACCGCGCGTGGCCCCTGCTTGCTCATGGTGCCGCAAGATAGCGCGCATGGAGCGCCGACGAAACGCGGCGTCACACCGCGTGACGACCCGCCATCGCTGCTCAGTGCCGCTGTCCATGCATGACGGACTGGACGGGCACCAATGTTACATTGTAACGTTCGTCCGAAAGGATTTGCCCGACCAATCATGCCCACGGACGTACCTCACCCGCATCACCACCATCGCCCCGGCCAAGGACACCCCCCGGCCGCGATTTTGCCCTCGATCCTGCGCATGTCGGTTGTGCAGCGGCTGGGCATTGCCGCTGCGCTGATCGTGCTGCTGTGGGGCGCCGTGCTCTGGGCGATGAAGGTGTAAGTCGATGACCGCCGCGCTGCGATTCCGCAATCTCACGCTCGGCTACGACCGGCATCCGGCAGTGCACCACCTCGACGGCACGGTCGAGAGCGGCGCGCTCGTCGCCGTCGTCGGTCCGAACGGGGCGGGCAAGTCGACCCTCTTCAAGGGCATTGTCGGTGTGCTTAAGCCGTTGGCCGGCCGCATCGAGCGCGGCGATCCCAATCCGCAAGATATCGCCTACCTCCCGCAGGCCGCCGAGATCGACCGCACCTTCCCGATCAACGTCTACGACATGGTGGCCATGGGCCTTTGGCGCCGCGCCGGATCCTTCGGCGGCATCGACCGTAAAGCGCGGGCGTCGATCGAGGAGGCGATCGCCGCCGTCGGCCTTTCCGGTTTCGAGGACCGTGCGATTGCGACGCTCTCGGGCGGGCAGATGCAGCGCATGCTGTTCGCGCGTCTGCTGCTGCAGGATGCCCGCGTGATCGTGCTCGATGAGCCTTTCACCGCGGTCGATGCCAAGACGTCCGCCGACCTGTTCGATCTGGTGCGGCGCTGGCACGGCGAGCGACGCACGGTGCTCACGGCTATGCACGACATCGATTTTGTGCGGGCGAACTTTCCGGAGACGCTGCTCTTGGCGCGCGAGCCGGTCGCCTGGGGCCGCACCGCGAGCGTGCTCACGCCGGAAAACCTGCTCGCCGCGCGCCGCATGTGCGAGGCCTTCGACCAGCAGGCCGGACCCTGCGCCGACGAGCAAACCCCGGCCTTGCGGCCGAGCGGTGAAGTTGCGGGCGCCGGCGTCCATCATCCGCGACGGTAAATACTCGAGAACCCGATCTCGCCGGCCCGAGATCGGAGGCGAACCAACGACGAGAGGCGGACGCAGGTGTCGACGCTCTACGAAATCTTCATCGGTCCGTTCAGCGAGTTCGAGTTCATGCAGCGGGCGCTGGCGGGTGTGCTGGCGCTGGCGCTCGGCGCGTGTCCCATCGGCGTGTTTCTGATGCTGCGGCGCATGTCGCTCGTCGGCGACGCCATGGCGCACGCCATCCTCCCCGGCGCCGCAGTGGGGTTCCTGCTGTCGGGTCTCAACCTCTTCGCCATGACCGCGGGCGGGCTGATCGCCGGCTTTGTGGTCGCCTTGCTGACGGGCTTGGTCGCGCGCACCACCGAGCTCAAGGAAGACGCGGCGCTTGCGACCTTCTACCTGCTCTCGCTCGCGATCGGCGTCACCATCATCTCCCTGCAAGGGACCAACATCGATCTGTTGCACATATTGTTCGGCAACGTGCTCGCGCTCGACGATCAGACGCTGCTGCTGATCGCCACCAACGCCACCATCACCTTGATCGTGCTGGCCTTGATCTACCGGCCGCTGGTCATCGAATGCGTCGATCCCGGCTTCATGCGCACGGTCAGCCGGGCCGGCGGTCCGGCGCACCTCGCCTTCCTCGTGCTGGTTGTGGTCAATCTGGTCAGCGGATTCCACGCGCTCGGCACCCTGTTAGCAGTGGGCATCATGATGCTGCCGGCGGCGATCGGCCGTTTCTGGGCGCGCGATATCACGCTGATGATCCTGATCGCGACCGCCAGCGGTCTGGTGGCGGGCTACGCCGGCTTGCTGGTGTCGTTCCACTTCGGCGTTGCTTCCGGTCCTGCGGTCATCTTGGTCGCCGGGGCGCTCTACGTGGTCTCGCTGCTGTTCGGCCACGTCGGCGGCCTGGTGCGGCAGCTCTTCCCCGGCCGCCATCTCGAAGCATGACTATTGCGCTCGCAGAGGAGGATGCCATGGTGACCCGACGACGCCTGCTTGCCGCGACGGCTCTCGCCGCGCTGTTTGTCGCCGCTCCCGCGCGTGCCCAGGAGCGGCTCCACGTGGTTGCGAGCTTCTCGATCCTCGGTGATTTCGTGAAAAACGTCGGCGGCGACCGAGTCGCGGTCGCGACTTTGGTCGGTCCCAACGGCAATGCCCACGTCTATGCGCCCTCGCCGAGCGACGCCAAGAAGGCTGCCGATGCCAAGCTCGTCTTCGTGAACGGGCTCGGCTTCGAAGGCTGGCTCGAGCGGCTGGTCAAGGCCTCCGGCACCAAAGCGCCGATCGTGGTCGCCACCAAAGGCATCAAGCCGCGCGAGCGCGCCGGCGACCACGGACACGATCACGACCACGGGCGGGCGGACCCGCACGCCTGGCAGTCGGTCGCCAACGCGAAGATCTATGTCGCCAATATTCGCGATGCGTTGATCGCCGCCGACCCTGCTGGCAAGGACACCTATGTCGCCAATGCCGCGGCCTATCTCGCCAAACTCGACGCGCTCGAGCGGGAGGTGCGCGAGGTGATCGCCAAAGTTCCCGCCGATCGCCGCCGCGTCATCACCAGCCACAACGCCTTCGGCTATTTCCAGGACGCTTACGGGTTAAGCTTCACCGCGCCGCAGGGGGTGTCCACCGAGGCCGAGGCATCCGCCAAGGACGTCGCCGCCATCATCACTCAGATCAAGAAGCAGAAGGTTGCGGCGGTGTTTTTGGAAAATGTGACCGATCCGCGCCTGGTGCAACAGATCGCGCGTGAAACCGGAGCCAAGGTCGGCGGCACGCTCTATTCCGACGCGCTCACCGACGAGAAGGGCGACGCCCCCACCTATATCGATCTCATCCGCCACAACTTGCGCCAGCTCGCCGCAGCGCTGGTGAGCTGATCGATCGGAAACATCTCAGTCATGCCCGCGCTCGTCGCGGGCATCCACGGCTTCTTTGCGGGTCGATACTGCAGGTGGAAGACGGATGCCCGGAACAAGTCCGGGCATGACATGGGGGTGCTCAACGGCACGCGCGCAAATCCATTTGACCGCGAAGTGTCCCGGTTGTTGTGCGTCAAATCCGACGCAACACGCTCTAGTTGAGCGATCCATTGTTCCGATCAATCGGAAACAATGGAGTGCGCCTACCAGCGGTTGTTTTGCCATGGGCGAGGGGGCTCGAGGTGAGCAGGACTTTCATCGGCTGCGTTCTCTCCTGTATTTTCCTGTTTTTTTGCAAAAAACACGCCGCGCGCGGCCGCACGCGCGAGCGCGCAACGAAAACCCGGCGCGGCATGCCGCCCGGGCTCTTGGCGTAGTTTCGGTGAATACGCTCTTCTGGAAGATTCTCGTTACAGGAGTCAAGCGGAAATTGGACTGCCGTAAGTCTCTAAACTCGGGCGGACAGACGGCGCAATGCGCCTCGCTTATTGCGCGCTACGAGGCTGATCGATCGTAGGGGTTCTGCGCCTTTGCCCACCCTACGTACCGCGCTGTGCTCCGGATAGCATCGCCCGGCGGATGCATATATACGAGGGCCAAACGGAGTTGCGCGAATGTCCGATAAGGTCCCCGTCACCGTGCTGACCGGCTATCTCGGCGCCGGCAAGACCACGCTGCTCAACCGCATCCTGTCGGAGCCGCACGGGAAAAAGTACGCCGTCATCGTCAACGAGTTCGGCGAGATCGGCATCGATAACGACCTCATCGTCGGCGCCGACGAAGAAGTATTCGAGATGAACAACGGCTGCGTCTGCTGCACCGTGCGCGGCGATCTCGTGCGCATCATCGACGGGCTGATGCGCAGGAAGGGCAAGTTCGACGCCATCATCGTCGAGACCACGGGCCTCGCCGACCCCGCGCCGGTGGCGCAGACTTTCTTCATGGACGACAATGTCGGCCGCAAAGCCAAGCTCGACGCCGTGGTCACGGTCGCCGACGCCAAATGGCTCAGGGACCGGCTGAAGGACGCGCCGGAGGCGAAGAACCAGATCGCGTTCGCCGACGTCATCCTGCTCAACAAGACCGACCTGGTCGCGTCCGACGAACTCGGCGAGGTGGAGGCGCGCATCCGCGGCATCAACCCTTACGCCAAACTGCACAAGACCGAGCGCTGCAAGATTGCGCTGCCGGAGGTGCTCGGGCGCAACGCTTTCGACCTCGATCGCATCCTGGAGATTGAGCCGGAGTTTCTCGGCAGTCAGCATGACCACGATCACGACCATGACCATGACCATGATCACGCCCATCACCATCATGACGGCGGCTTGAAGCACTACCACGACGAGGAGATGCAATCGGTGTCGCTCAAGTTCGACAAGCCGCTCGATCCCGACAAGTTCTTCCCCTGGATACAGGGCCTCGTGCAGACGGAAGGGCCCAACATTCTGCGCTGCAAAGGCATCCTGTCGTTCAAGGATGACGACGAGCGCTTCGTGTTTCAGGGCGTGCACATGATTCTCGACGGCGATCACCAGCGGCCATGGCAGCAAGGCGAGAAGCGCGAGAGCCGGATCATCTTCATCGGCCGCAAGCTGCCGGAGGACAAGATCAGGGAAGGCTTCGCGGGCTGCGTGGCGTGACGATCCTGTTTCTGGTGCAACAGTGATCGGCCTCTCTCGGCCTCATGCTGAGGAGGCGGCCAACAACGCGCACACTCGCGCGTTCGACGCACGACGGCCGCCGTCTCGAAGCATGAGGCCGCCCCCATCCTTCGAGACGGGCGCTACGCAGCAGCGATGCGCAGACCACGCGTCTTACATGCGCCCTCCTCAGGATGAGGGCGGAGCACAAGCGTGACCGATACCCGCGCCGACATCCCGTCCGTCGTCGAGCGCATGCGGCCGCTCGACGCAGAGGCCCCCGTGGTGGCCGCGCATTTCCTTGGGCAAACCGCAATTTTCGTGCTCGGCGAGGAGGCGCTCCTCTTCGTACCCGGTGCGGGCGACGCACGCCGCGTCTCGATCCACGGCGGCGCCGTCCTCTCCTCGGCCGCGGACACAAGCCGCATCGTGACCGGCGGCGACGATGGCAAGGTGATGGCGACCGACGCGGAGGCAAAGAGCATCGCCCTTGCCACTGATGCCAAGCACCGTTGGATCGACCACGTGGCGGTCGGTCCCGCCGGCGCGATCGCTTGGTCGGCAGGCAGAGAGGTGTTCGTGCGGACGGCCAAAGGCGCGGAGCGCACGCTCGCGGTGCCGTCGACCGCCGGCGGCTTGGCCTTCGCGCCGAAGGGGCTGCGGCTTGCCGTGGCCCACTACAACGGCGTCACGCTCTGGTTTCCAAACGTGCAGAGCGCGCCGGACACGCTCGCTTGGAAGGGCTCCCACCTCGCGGCCATCTTCAGTCCGGACGCGCGTTTCCTCGTCACCTCCATGCAGGAGCCGACCTTGCATGGCTGGCGGCTGGCCGACCGCAAAGATATGCGCATGTCCGGCTACAGCGCGCGCGTGCGCGCGCTCGACTTCAGCGTTGGCAGCAAGTGGCTCGCGACCTCGGGCTCGAACCAACTCATCCTGTGGCCGTTCCAAACCAAGGACGGCCCCATGGGCAAGGCGCCGCGCCTCTTGGCGCCGACCGAGACGCAGGTCGAGGTGGTCGCTTGCCATCCCAAGCAGGAGGCGGTCGCGGTGGGCTATGCCGACGGCCTCGTGCTCTTGGTGCGCATCGACGATGGCGCCGAGGTCCTGGCGCGCAAGGGCGCCGGTGCGCCGATCACCGCGCTTGCCTGGAGCGCGAACGGCACGGCACTTGCCGTCGGCACGGAGGATGGCAGCGCCGGGGTCATCGATCTCGGCTGATCAGCGGCCGACGTGCCAGCGGCTATTTCTTCTGCGGCGCGGTGCCGGTGCGCGACGCCGGGCGCGCATCCTGGGCGCTGAGTGCGTTATCGGGCAGCCGGTTCCATACCTGGCTGCGGCCGAACAGGGAAATGCCGAGATAGCCGCGCATCTCGAGCTTCTTACCGTCCGGGGTAAGGCGCATCAGCGCGCGATAGACCGACCCATCGCGCGGGTCCATGATCGTCCCGTTCTCGTAGGATAAGCCGTTCCGCTGCATGCCTTTGATCAGCGTCAGGCCGAGCACCGGCCGGCCCTTCTCCGCGCCTTGGCATTTGTCGCAGACCCAATTGGGGTCCTCGCCGGGCTTGTAGAAGATTTTGACGAGCGCGCCTTCATAGACCCCATTGCGTTCCGTGATCTTGAACCAGCTTTCCGGCTTGCCGGTGTTTTCGTCCACTTGTTCCCATAAGCCCGTGGCTGTGGGCTCGGCGGCGCGAACGGGTGAGGCCGCGGCGACGATGAGAAGGACAGCAGCCGCGACCATCGATCTAGGTAACGACGCGCGCATCACACGGTCCATGACTTGATGATCCCATCCGGATTGCTCGTCGATGGGGCGAGACTGTGGTCATTTCGCGGAGAATTCAACGCAGCGATAAGCCGCCATTGGAGCAGGGTCGTGGCTGCTGGCGAATTCGACCCCATCAGTTCATATCAAGTCGTCCCCGCGAAAGCGGGGACCCATAACCACCGCCTCTGGAATATGGGTCCCCAGCATAAGCGCGTTCACGCGCGTCTTCGACGCGCTATGCGCGGGGACGACGGCAGCCGGATCGCGTATGCCTAGTTCACCAGGACGTTGCTGAACTGCCAGGGATCGCTGGTGTCGAGCGTCTCCGGAAACAGCTCGCTGCGGCCGTCGAGCGGCGTCCAATCGGTATAACAGCCGATCACGGGCCCTAGATAAGGCCGCTGCAGGTCGAGGCAGCGGCGGAAGTCCATTTCATCGACCTCGACGATGCCGCGGTCGGGGTTCTCCAGCATCCACACGATGCCGGCGAGCACCGCCGAGGTCACCTGCAGGCCGGTCGCATTCTGGTAAGGCGCAAGCCGCCGCGTTTCCTCGATCGAGAGTTGCGAACCGTACCAGTAGGCGTTCTTGGCATGGCCGTAGAGCAGCACGCCAAGTTCGTCGATGCCGTCGACGATGTCGTCCTCGGAGAGGATGTGCCAGGTCTGCTGCGGCTTCCACTGCGCGCCGGCGAGCTCGTGCAGGGACAGCACCGCGTCGTCGCAGGGGTGATAGGCGTAGTGGCAGGTCGGCCGGTAGACCACCTTGTCGCCGTCTCTGAGCGTGAAATAGTCGGCGATCGAAATCGACTCGTTGTGGGTGATCATGAAGCCGTGCTGGGCTTGCGCGGTGGGCGTCCACGAGCGCACCCGCGTGCTGGCGCCCGGCCGCGTGAGGTAGATCGCCGCATCGCAGCCGAAGTTATGCCGCGCCGCACCCGGCGGCAGCGTCTTTTCGTGCGTGCCCCAGCCGAGCTCCGACGGCTGCAGGCCCTCCGAAAGAAAGCCTTCGACCGACCAGGTATTGACGAACTTGCCGCGCGGCTTGGGATCGCGGGCGCGCTGGGTATCGCGCTCGGCGATGTGGATGCCCTTGACGCCGACGCGTTGCATCAGGCGTCCCCAGTCCTCGCGTGTTTGCGGCTCGACGACGTCGAGCTTGAGCTCGCCGGCGATGTCGATCAGCGCCTGCTTCACCATCCAGGAGACCATGCCGGGATTGGCGCCGCAGCAGCTCACGGCGGTGATGCCGCCGGGACGCCGCCGGCGCAAATCGAGCACGCTCTCCCGCAGCGCGTAGTTCGAGCGCTGCGAGATCGAGCGATTGCGGTCGGTGTAGAGGCCCGGCCACGGCTCGACCACGGTGTCGATATAGAAGGCGTCGAGGTCCTTGCAGAACTCCATCAGATCGACCGAGGAGGTGTCGACCGACAGGTTGACGACCATGCCCCGGCCCGGCCCTGTGGTGAGCAGCGGCGTGAGGATGTCGCGATAGTTCTGCTTCGTCAGCGCCCGGTGAATGAACCGGATTTGCCGCTCGTCGAGCAGGCGGCGATCGCTGTCGTCCGGCGCGATGACGACGAACTTCGCGCGGTCGAAGGCGATGTGCCGTTCGATCAGCGGCAAGGTGCCCTTGCCGATGGAGCCGAAGCCGATCATCACGATCGGCCCGTCGAAACGGGCGTGGAGCGGCCCGCTTTCGGTCGAGGGGATGGTAGCGTTCACTTCGATTACTCCTGAGCAAGAGGTGACAGGGTCACGCCGCGTGCGACGCGAGGCTATTGTCGCTGCGGGCGAGGCCCGCAACCAGGGTCGCAAGATCGGGCCGGCACTCGAGCGGACTTCGAGCGCTGATCAGCCCGCGGGCGCCGTCGAGCGCGCCCGGCTTGAGCTCGTGCCCAAGCAGCCGGTGGCGCTCGTAAGGCCCGGGCAGCCACAGCGCGGCGGTCTTCTCGCTGGAGAACCTGAACCGCGCATAATACGACGCGTCGCCGACCAGCAGCACGGCGCCATGGCGGCGACGTTCGGCCTCGCGCAGCGCGTGGTGCACCAGCGTCGAGCCGATGCCGCGCTTGCGGCGATCGGGCGCGATCGCGAGCGGGCCGAGCAGAAGCGCCGACCGGTCGGGACCGGCCGACACCTGCCACAGCCGCACCGTACCGACGATGCGGCGGCCCTCGGCGGCCACCAGCGCCAGTTCCGGCAAACGCCCTTCGCGCAGGCGCTCGGACGCCTTGGTGAACCGGGCCGGCCCGTAGGCGAGGTCGAGCAACGCCTCACGCGCCGCAGCCTCGGCCGGCCGTTCCTTGCGGACGGTAACCATCTCGGATCTCCGTCCGCCCGCTAGATGTGATACGTCTTCAGCGGCGCGAAGCCGTTGAAGGCCACCGACGAGTAGGTCGCGGTGTAGGCGCCGGTGCCCTCGATCAGCACCTTGTCGCCGATCTCGAGACTGATCGGTAAGACGTAGGGCTCCCGCTCGTACATCACGTCGGCCGAGTCGCAGGTCGGCCCCGCGAGCACGCAGGGCGAAAGCTCGTCGCCGTCGCGCGGGGTGCGGATCGGATAGCGGATCGATTCGTCCATCGTCTCGGCGAGGCCGCCGAACCTGCCGATGTCGAGATAGACCCAGCGCACGTCGTCGCTCTCGCTCTTCTTGGAGACGAGCACGACCTCCGCCTCGATGACGCCGGCGTTGCCGACCATGCCGCGGCCCGGCTCGATGATCGTCTCCGGGATACGGTTACCGAAGTGCCGGCGCAGCGCGCGAAAGATCGCCGAGCCGTAGGTTTTCACCGTCGGCACGTTCTTGAGATACTTGGTCGGGAAGCCGCCGCCCAAGTTGACCATGGTGAGGCTGAGCCCACGCTCGCCGCATTCGCGGAACACGGCCGCCGCGGACGCGAGCGCGCGGTCCCAAGCGTGCGGATTGCGCTGCTGGGAGCCGACATGGAAGGAGACGCCATAGGCTTCGAGGCCGCGCCGGTGCGCGTGCTCGAGCACGTCGGCCGCCATGGCCGGTTCGCAGCCGAATTTGCGCGACAGTGGCCATTCCGCCCCGACGCAGTCGGAGAGGATGCGGCAAAACACCCGCGCGCCGGGCGCGGCGCGGGCGATCTTGTCCACCTCGGCGGTGCAGTCGACGGCGAAAAGGCGCACGCCGAGCGCATAGGCGCGCGCCACGTCGCGCTCCTTCTTGATGGTGTTGCCGAAGGAGATGCGGTCCGCCGTCGCGCCGGCTGCGAGCACCATCTCGATCTCGGCGACCGAGGCGGCATCGAAGCTCGAGCCCAGCGCGGCAAGCAGCGCGAGCACCTCGGGCGCCGGATTGGCCTTTACGGCATAGAACACCTTCGTATCCGGCAGCGCTTTGGCAAAGGCCAGATAGTTCTCACGCACGACGTCGAGATCGACGACGAGGCAGGGGCCGTCCTCGGCCCGCTTACGCAGGAATTGGCGGATGCGCGCGGTCATGGCGCTCTCCCCACAGGCTGGCAGGCGGCGAACCGCCGGGTGATGCGGGTTGTGAACTCGTCGCCGGTGCGCGATGGGGACGCACCTGCGACGTGGGGTTCTTCACCCGCTGTGCTGCCTTGGATTGGAATGGGGAGATCCCACTCCGCACGGCCGGCAATGATGAACAAGCCTCTTCGGTAGCCACGCCGGCGGTGGAGGCCGGCAGAGACCAAGGAAGCCCGGTCCGTCGTTGCTTTAAGCCGCGTCCCCCGTTGAGCGCGGGGTATGCCGGTTTCGCCTCCGGCTGCCGGTCAAGTGGATTCGGAGCTCAGACGATCACAGACTCAATGCTGCGATCTTGCTCCGGGCGGCTGTCCGGCCTCTTGTCCGGATGCCCACCGACCGACACACGGCCACAGGCACGTGCGAAATTGGGCAATTGCGCACATAAGCGATGTTGGCGCACTTGACAAGAATTTTTTTCTGCCACCGGCAGCGGCGGCAGGTCGCCGAGGCGTCGTCCTCGCGAAGTTCGTGGCGACGGCAGCTCAGCTGCGGGTGGTGAAGGGCTCCACGCGCCGGGCGTTGCGGATGAAGGCGACCATCACGGCGATGCCGCAGAGGAAGAAGATGCCTTGCATGATATGCACGCCGTACGGCCCTAAATCCAAGTAGCTGGCGACGGCCCAGCCGCCGGCAAAAGCGGCGCCAAAGACTTCGGCGCCGATCAGAATCGCCGCGCTTATCACGGTCAGCACGTTCTGCCATGCAATCCGGCGATTGTCGGTGGGGCTCGCTGCGCGGTTCATCGTCTTGGTCCTATGGGCGGCGCAATCTGTGCAAAAGGCTGGAGTGAATCAAGTGTCGGCGGGCCTACTCGGTGGCGGAGCCATGAAGCGAAGCAGGCGATCCGGCGCCACGACCGACCATCGACCTGTCGCGACGTTTACGAGACGTTTACGATACCTTGACCCTGCGCCGGACTCAGGCCGCGTCGCGTGCCTTGGCGCGCAGGAGACCAGCCTCCGCTAGCGCTGCGCGGATTCGGTCGACCTCCGCGTCGGAGAGCTTGACCAGCGGCGGCCGCACCACCGCCCGCGGCAGCCGCCCCAGCAGCACCAGCGCCTCCTTCATGCGGTTGTGCATGTCGGCCCAGGGATCGGCGTAGAACACCCGCGCCAGCGGATAGATGCGGTCGTTGAGACGGCGCGCCTCGGCGAGGTCGTTCGCCTTGACCGCATGGAACAGCTGCGCCTGCAGATCCGCAATCACGCTGCCGCTGCCCGAGAGCAGGCCGTTGCAGCCCAGCACCAGCGAGCTCAACAGCCAGGCGCTGTGGGTGGTGAGCACGTTGACCGGTCGCGGCAGGTTCTGCAGCGTGCGGATATGCATTTCGTGCTGCGCCACATTGCCCGCCCAGTCCTTGATGGCGCGGATGCTCGTCACCTCGTCCACCATCTTGAGCAGCGTATCGATCGGGTAGCCCTGGCCGGTGGCGAGCGGATACTGGAAGACGATGAGAGGCAGGTCGGTCGCATCCGCGATGCGCCTGAAATGGGCGAGCGCCATCGGCGGCGATTGACCCAAAGTGAAGGGCGCGGGCGGGAAGATCAGCAGCGCCGAGGCGCCGCCGTCCGCCGACATGCGGGCGATCCTGGCCGCTTCGATGCTGCCGTCCGCCCACACCCCGTTGACCAGCGGCAGCCGGTCCCCGATCTCCTCCTGCGCGATGGCCAGCACGCGCCGCTGCTCCTCGAAGCCCACGGAGGCGACCTCGGTCGAGTGCGCGTTGATGGTGATGGCGGAGATGCCCTTGGTCGCCGCCACATCGCGCAAATGGGCGCGGAAGCCCTTTTCGTCGATGGACAGATCATCGTTGAACGGCAGCAGCACGGCCGGAATGACGCCGTGGGGCACGTAGCGAGCGTGACGGGGCATGTTCGTCTCCTTCGCCTTCGCCAGCCTCGACCTATAGCACGCGAGCGCGACCGAAGTCGCGGGGGTGCCGCCCGACGTGCCTTGATGTCAGCCGCGGCCTGGGCGTAACCTCAACCGACGCAAGGGGGAGGAGATTGCCATGCACGATTGTCGTCGGATGGTGAGACATTTGTGGTTGGTGCTGGCGCTCACCCCTTTGCCGGCGTGGGGCGGCACGGCTTTCATCTATGTCACCAACAGCGCCGGCGACAGCATCCACGTCATCGACCCCGCGACCAATAAGGTTGTCCAAGAGATCAAGGGCATCGAGGCCGCCCACGGCATCGCGCCGTCTCCCGACGGCGCACGGGTCTATGTCAGCAACGAGGCTGATAGCACGCTCGACGTGTTCGACCGCACGAGCGGCGCGCTGATCAAGAAAGTGCCGCTGAGCAATCACCCCAACAATATCGCGGTCACCAAGACCGGCGATCGCATCCTAGTCGGTATCGCGCGCGCGCCCGGAGCCGTCGACGTCATCGACGCCGCCACGCTGACGCGAACCAAGAGCATCCCGGTGAACGGGCGGCTGCACAACGTCTACGTGACGCCGGACGGCAAGCATCTCATTACCGGCTCCATCCCCGGCAAGCTTTTGACGGTCATCGATCTCGAACGCGAGGTTCCGATCTGGGAGCTGCCGTTCGATCGGGGCGTGCGTCCGATGACGATCGAAGCCGCCGCCGACGGTTCGACCAAGCGCATCTTCGTGCAACTCTCCGACACCAACGGATTCGCGGTGGTGGATTTCGTCGCCCGCAAGGAGGTGGCGAGGATCAAGCTGCCGGAGACAACGGTCGAATTCGAAACTGATGCCGGCCGCGCGACGGCGCCGTCGCACGGGATCGGCGTGGCGCCCGACGGCAGGACGCTATGGGTCACCAGCATCCCGAACAATGCCGTGTTCGTCTACGCGCTTCCCGACCTCAAGCTCGTGGGCGAGGTCGCGCTGCCGGCGCTCAAGCTTGCCGGGCACGGCCCGATCGCTTCGGTCCCGAACTGGGTCACGTTCACCCCGGACAGCAAGACGATCTACATCTCCAACGCCGCCATCAAATCCGTCACCGCCATCGATACGGAGAGAATGGCGGTCAAGGCGCTCATTCCGGTAGGCGAAGTGCCCAAGCGGATCACGACGCTGGTAACGAAGTAATTCCGCGGGGTTGAGGACCGAGCGCGGGAGGGGTGCCGGCCGTGCCAGCGGATTGATTCGGCCGGCGATGAACCCATATGTCGCGCACCACGCCGCGGGCGCGCCGGGTCGGGGTGCCCTATCATCCAGCCGCGCGATATTCCGGTTCCATGACGCCAGACTCTTTGTTTCATCCCGCCGTTGCCGCGTGGTTTGACCGCAGCTTCGCTGCGCCCACCGCGGCACAGGCGCAGGCGTGGCCCGCCTTCCAGGCCGGCCGGCATGTGCTGATTGCCGCGCCGACCGGATCGGGCAAGACGCTCGCGGCCTTTCTCGCCGCCATCGACGGTCTGGTGCGGCAAGGACTCAATGGTGGCCTCAAGGACGAAACCCAGATCGTCTACGTCTCGCCGCTCAAGGCGCTGTCGAATGACATCCAGCGCAATCTGGAAGCGCCGCTGGCCGGCATCCGCGAGAGTCTTGAGGCGCAAGGCTTACCGGACGTCGACATCCGCACCTGGGTGCGCACCGGCGATACCCCGCCCGGCGAGCGCGATCGCATGCGCCGCCGCCCGCCGCACATCGTGGTGACCACGCCGGAATCGCTCTACATCCTGCTCGGCTCGGACTCGGGGCGCTCGATGCTGGCGACCACCCGTACCGTGATCGTCGACGAGATCCATGCGCTCGCCGCCAACAAGCGCGGCACTCACTTGGCGCTTTCGCTCGAGCGGTTGGCAGCGCTGTGCGGCGATCGCTTGTTGCGCGTAGGGCTCTCCGCCACGCAGAAGCCGATCGAGGCGATGGCACGTTTCCTGGTCGGGGCGGGGACGGACAAGACGACCGGCGTCGACTGCACCATCATCGACACCGGCCATCGCCGTACCCGCGACCTCGCCCTCGAACTTCCGGACTCCCCGCTCGAGGCTGTGATGTCGGCCGAGGTCTGGGAGCAGATATATCAACGCATGACCGAGTTGATCGAGGCGCACCGTACCACGCTGATCTTCGTCAACACCCGCAGGCTCGTCGAGCGCGTGACGCGCCAGCTGTCCGAGCGGCTCGGTGCCGATCAGGTGACCGCGCACCACGGCAGCCTCGCCAAAGAGCAGCGCCTGGATGCCGAGCAGCGGCTCAAGCACGGCAAGCTGAAAGCGCTCGTGGCGACCGCTTCGCTCGAGCTGGGCATCGACATCGGCGAGGTCGACCTGGTCTGCCAGCTCGGCTCGCCGCGCTCGATCGCGACCTTCCTGCAGCGCGTCGGGCGCTCCGGGCACGCCATCGACGGCACGCCCAAGGGCCGGCTGTTTCCGCTCTCGCGCGACGAGCTGGTGGAGTGCACCGCGCTGCTCGACAGCGTCCGCCGCGGCGAGCTCGACCTGCTCGCGATTCCGCAACAACCGCTCGACGTGCTGGCCCAGCAGATCGTCGCCGAAGTGGCGACACGTGAATGGAACGAGGACGAACTCTACGCGCTCGTGCAGCGCGCCTCGCCCTATCGCGCGCTGCCGCGGGAGGATTTTGCGGCGGTGGTGGGGATGCTGGCGGAAGGATTCAGCACCCGCCGCGGCCGGCGCGGCGCGCTGATCCACTACGACGGCGTCAACCACGTGCTGCGCGGCCGGCGCGGCGCGCGGCTCACGGCTCTCACCTCCGGCGGGACGATCCCGGACAACGCCGACTATCAAGTGCTGCTCGAGCCCGAGAACCATTTCATCGGCACCGTGAACGAAGACTTCGCCGTCGAGAGCCTGGCCGGCGACATCTTCCAGCTCGGCAACAAGAGCTATCGAATTATCCGGGTCGAACGGGGCGTGGTGCGGGTCGAGGATGCCCATGGGATGGCCCCCACGATTCCGTTCTGGCTCGGAGAAGCGCCCGGCCGCAGCGATGAATTGTCGGCGGCAGTGTCGCGCTTGCGGGCGGAAATCGCCGCGCGGCTGAGCGGCGGCGACTCGGCCGAGCGCATCTTGGGCTGGCTCGTCGATGAGATCGGCATCAGCCAGCCCGCGGCCGAGCAACTGATCGAATATCTGGCATCCGGCCATGCGGCGCTGGGCTGCCTGCCGACGCAGGACACGATCGTGTTCGAGCGCTTCTTCGACGAGGTCGGCGGTATGCAGCTCGTCATCCATTCGCCCTACGGCAACCGCATCAACCGCGCCTGGGGGCTGGCACTGCGCAAGCGCTTTTGCCGCAAATTCAATTTCGAGCTGCAGGCGGCGGCGACTGAGGACAATATCGTTCTCTCGCTGACCACCGCGCACAGTTTCGAGCTTGCCGAGGTCGCGCGCTATCTCAACTCCGCTACCGTCAAGCCGCTGCTGATCCAGGCGCTGCTCGATGCGCCGATGTTCGTCACGCGCTGGCGCTGGGTCATAGGGGTGGCGCTCGCGCTGCCGCGGTTCCGCGGCGGCAAGAAAGTGGCGCCGCAGCTCGCGCGCATGGGCGCCGAAGATCTGATCGGGGCGGTCTTTCCCGACCAAATCGCCTGTGCGGAAAACCTGCCCGGCGAGCGCGAAATCCCGGATCATCCATTGGTGCGCCAAACCATCGGCGACTGCCTCAACGAAGCGATGGACCTCGCCGGTCTCGAGCGCCTGCTCAAGCGCATCGAATCCGGCGACATTCGCATTGTCGCTCGCGACCTGACCGAGCCGTCGCCGCTGGCGCTCGAGGTTCTCTCGGCGCGTCCCTATGCCTATCTCGACGACGCGCCGCTTGAGGAGCGCCGCACCCAGGCCGTGATGAGCCGACGCTGGCTCTCGCCGGAGACCGCGGCCGATCTTGGCCGGCTTGATCCAGAGGCGATCGCCCGCGTGCGCGGCGAAGCGTGGCCCGAGGCCGCCAACCCCGATGAGCTGCACGACGCACTGGTTTGGCTCGGCTTCCTCAACGTGGACGAGGCGCGCGCCGGCCCCGGCTGGAGCGATTGGTTGTCGGAGCTGGCCCGACAGAACCGCGTGGCGCGGCTGCATGCTCCGGCGACCACAGTGTGGATCGCGGCGGAACGCCTGCCGCAGTTCAGGGCGCTGTGGCCCGCTGCCGGACTCGAGCCCGCGATCGCTGCTCCCGCCGCGGCTGCCGGCGCAAATTGCGGGCGCGAAGAGGCGCTCGTCGAAATCGTGCGTGGCCGGCTCGAAGGTCTCGGTCCGGTGACGCGCGAAGCAGTCGCTGCATCGCTCGGCCTCGCAGAGAATGAAATCGCAGCCGCGCTGGCGGCGCTCGAAGCCGAAGGCTTCGCCATGCGCGGGCGCTTCACGCCGGGATCTGCTGGCGAAGAATGGTGCGAGCGCCGGTTGCTGGCCCGCATTCACGGCTACACGGTCAAGCGCTTGCGGGCGGAGATCGAGCCGGTCGCGGCGCGCGATTTCCTCCGCTTCCTGCTGACGTGGCAGCGCGTGGCGGCCGATGCGCGGATGCAAGGGCTGGACGCCATCGATACCGTCGTGGCGCAGCTCGAAGGATTCGAGGCGCCGGCCGCCGCCTGGGAGAGCGAGATCCTGCCGGCGCGGCTTGCCGGTTACGAGCCGAGATGGCTCGACGATCGCTGTCTGGCGGGGCAGGTCGCGTGGATGCGGCTGCGGCCTCGCTCCGGCCGATCGGGCAATGGCGGCGAGAGCCGGGCAAGTCCGGTGCGCACCACGCCGATCACCTTGGTGGCGCGGCGGCACGCCGCGCATTGGACGTCGTTGTCGCCCCCTGCCGACGACGTCCAGCCCAGCATCCGCGCGCAGGCCGTGGCCGATTACATTCGCCAGCACGGGGCGTCGTTCTTCGACGAATTGGTGGAAGGCACCGGCCTGTTGCGCACCCAGGTCGAGGAGGCGTTGGCGGAGCTGGTTGCGCTCGGCGTGGTGAGCTCCGACAGTTTCGGCGGCTTGCGCGCACTGCTGGTGCCATCGGGTGAGCGCAGGCCCCTGGCCGGCGGTCGGCGCCGCCGGCGCACGGCAAAGTTCGGCATGGAAGCCGCGGGCCGGTGGGCGCTGGCTCGCCGCCCGCGGCCGGCCAAGTCGGCCCCGCTGGCGCAAGCGGGCTTTGAGCATACCGAGCATGTGGCGCGCACCTTGTTGCTGCGTTACGGCGTCGTGTTCTGGCGTCTCATCGAGCGCGAGGCGGCCTGGCTGCCGCCGTGGCGGGATCTGTTGCGCGTCTATCGCAGGCTCGAGAGTCGCGGGGAGATCCGCGGCGGGCGTTTCGTCGCCGGCTTCTCCGGCGAGCAATTTGCGCTGCCAGACGCGGTCGGCATGTTGCGCGAGGTGCGACGCCAGCCGGCCGCGGGTGCGCTGCTCTCGCTCTCCGGCGCCGATCCGCTCAACCTGGTGGGAATTCTCACGCCGGGGCCGAGGCTTCCCGCGCTCACCGGCAACCGTTTGCTCTACCGCGATGGCCTGCCGATTGCGCTACTTGCCGCCGGCGAGGTGCAGTTTCTCGAAACGTTGGACCCGGCGAGCGAATGGGAGGCGCACAAAGCGCTGCTGCGATGTGCAGAGCCGGCCGCAGCTTCTGATGCGAGGCTGCACGGCCGCAACGGCATCGTATTCCGTGCCCACCATCGGCCGGCACGACCGTCGTGAGCATGGCAGTGTTCGTTCCGCTATAGCTTCTGCCCGTTGATCCAGTCGGCCAGAATTTTCCAGTTCGGGTCCTCCTTCGAGCCGAACTGGCGGCCGCCGGAGTGAAAGACATTGCCGCCTGCCTCGGGCGCGAGCGGCTGCTGCTGCAGCCGGCTGGTGGCGGGATCGCCGGGGTTTACCAGGATCGAGGCCATTTCGAAGTTCTTACGCGATTGCTCCTCGTTCCATGTGCTCGCGCCCGGGGAGAGCCGCTCCAGGCGGAACGCGTTGTTGCTCTCGGCATGGCACACGTAGCAGCGGGTATGGCCGTCGCGCTTTTGCAGGAAGATCGGCTGCACGCGTGCCTTGAAGAATTCATAGTCGAGCGGGGGCGCGGCGCGCGAGAGCATGGGCGGGGAAGCAGCGGTTAGCAGCACGGCGAACGTCAGCGCGAACTTTGTGTGATGCGCCGCCATGCCGATCCTCCCAGCCTCCGTGCGTTCGCGAGGGACAGAGGTTAACGCAACTCTACGACTCGCGTCACCTGTCGGTCAGCCGAATTCCGCTGCGGCGGCCCATGGCGGCGCAGTCCTCGTCGGTTTTGAGGCCGATCGCGCGAATCCCATGGGCCGCCAGCTCCTCGTCGCGCTCCTCGGTATCGCCGGTGACGCCAACCGCGCCGATGACCTCGCCTGAGGCATCGCGAATCTGCAGACCTCCACCCTCGGGAAAAATTTGCTCGCCGCTGGCGGCGATGAGATAGCGCATGAACATCGGTTTCTCTTCGGCGCGCAGCTTTACCAGCTTGGAGGAGCGGCCCATGGCGAGCGCTGCATAGGCTTTCCCGTAGGCCATCTCGAACCGGATCATCGAGCTGCCGTCCTCTTTCTTGAACGCCTTCACCTTGCATCCGGGCTCGACGACGATGACCGAGAGCGGCCGGCAATCGAGCGCCGCGCGCCAGGATGGCGTCGATGAGGCGGTCGGCCTGCGCAAGCGTGAGGGCGGTCATGGGGCCTCCAGTTGGTCTGGTCGCTGCGAGCGCGCAGAATACGCCGGCGCGAAACGCCTGCCGAGTTGGTTGACTCGGGATCGGAAGCTGTGACACCGGTCGGCGCGGGGCGCTTGATCCGGGAGGTTACGAATGTTCTCACGTCGCGACATGCTGGGCGCCGCCGCAGCCGGCGGCATGGTGGCAGCTGCAACGGGTACGGAGACGTTCGGACAGGGACAACCGCCGTTCGGGCCGACGCCGGCGCCGCTCGCCGGCGCCGAGCTGCCGTCCTTCCGCTTTCGGCTCGGCGCGGTGACGCCCAAGTCGTGGGACGGCGGCTGGGCGAAAGAGGCGACGGTCGCGGAATTTCCGGTCTCGCAAGCGCTCGCCGGCGTGCTGATGTCGCTGGCGCCGGGCGGTTTGCGCGAGCTGCATTGGCACGCAAACGCCGCGGAATGGGCCTATGTGATCAAGGGCCAATGCCGCGTCACCACGATCAACCCGCAAGGCCAGTCGCAGACCGTCGACTTCAACGCCGGCGATGTCTGGTATTTCCCGCGCGGGTTCGGCCATTCGATCCAGGGCATCGGCTCGGAAGATTGTCTGTTCGTCCTGGTGTTCGACAACGGCTATTTCTCCGAGTTCGGTACCTTCAGCATCAGCGACTGGGTTGGGCACATTCCGCCCGAGGTGCTGGGAAAGTATTTCGGCGTACCGGCGGCGACCTTCGCGAATTTTCCCAAGCGCGAGGTCTACATCGCCAAGGGACCGGTGCCGCCGCCGCTGCCGACCAATCCGGCGCCCGGCACGCTCGACAACGGGTCGCTCACGCACCGCTATCGTTTGCTTGCCCAGCGCCCGGACACCTATCCGGGCGGCACAAATCGTCTGGTCTCGCAACGCCAGTTCCCGATCTCGACGACCGTCACCGGCGCGCTCATGCAGATCAAGCCGGGCGCGCTGCGCGAGCCGCACTGGCATCCCAACGCCGACGAATGGCAATACTACATCTCCGGCCGCGCTCGCTTGAGCGTGTTCGGATCGAACGGACGGGTACGCACCGAGGAATTCAACGCCGGTGATGTGGGTTACGTGCCGCAAGGCTATGGGCATTGGATCGAGAACATCGGCAACGAGGATGTCGAGCTGTTGATCGCGCTCAACAATGGCACCTATGAATCGATCTCGCTCGCCGATTGGATCGGGGCCAACGCACGCCTCCTGCTGGCGACGAACTTCGAGGTGCCGGAGAGCACGTTCAAGGACTTCCAGACGCGTAACAGGTTCCTAGTGGGGCTGCGATGACGCAACGCAACGCAAAGCGCCCGCCGGTTTGGCGGGCGCTTTTTGGAATCGTCTCAGTTACCGAACGACGTCGCTGACGCGCCCCTTCACGCCTTCAGCGTTTCCAGCACGCGCTCCGGCGTAAACGGCAGGTGGCGCAGCCGCTTGCTAGTCAGCCGGTAGAATGCGTTCGAGATCGCGCCGGCGATGAACGGGTTTCCGATCTCGCCGAGGCCGGTCGGCCGAGTGTCGACGTCGACGAACCTGACGTTGAGCTCTTCCGGCAGGTCCGACATGCGCATCAGGTTATAGTCGTGGAAGTTCGATTGCTGCACGGCGCCGTCCCTGATCGTGATGCGCTCGTGCAGCACGCTGGACAAGCCATAGAGGATGCCGCTCTCCACGTTCGCCTGGGCCGCGCCGGGCTGCACGATCACGCCGCCGTCGACCGCCACCCACACCTTGTGCACGCGGATTTTGCCGCTCGCACGGTCGAGCGAGATTTCGACGGCGCCCGCGCCGAGCGAGCCCGAACGCTCGGTGATCGAGATCCCGATGGCTCGGCCTTCGGGACGCTTGGCCTTGTAGTCGGACATCTGCGCCAGCGTCTCGAACACCTTGCGCGCCTTGGGTGTAGCGCCCATCCGTTCGAAGCGGAACTCGATCGGATCGATGCCTTGATCGACCGCCATCTGGTCGACGAAGCTTTCAATCGCGAAGGTGTTGAACACGTGGCCGACCGCGCGCCAGTGCTTGAGCTTGATGCCGTGCGAGACCCCGCGCCGCTCGATCGCCTGGTTGGGCACCCCGTAATAGGGAATTTTGATGCCGGTGATGAGCAAGAACTCGCCGTCGCCGACGACGCAGTGCTTCCAACCCGTGACCTTGCCTGAGGCATCAGTCGCCGCCTCCAGGCACTGGAACGACTGCGGCCGAAACATGCCCTGAGCGATGTCCTCTTCCCGCGTCCATATCAACTTGACGGGGCGGCGTACTTCTTTGGCGATGAGCGCGCATTCGGCGGCGTAGTCGCCCAGCGAACGGCGGCCGAAGCCGCCGCCCATGTAGCATTGGTGGAAATCCACTTGCTCGGGCGGGAGCCCGAGCGCCTTCGCCACCGCCTTGCGCGATTCGTCCGGCGCCTGACTGCCTTCCCAGACTTCGACTCTGTCGCCGGCATCATTGATGCGCACCACTGCGTTCAGCGGCTCCATCTGCGCGTGATAGCCGTAATCGCTGCGAAACTCGGCGTGGTAGGTCTTGGCCGCGGCGGCAAAGGCGGCGGCGACGTCGCCCTTCTGTTCGAGCTTGACCGCTTGCGCATTCGGATCGGCATGGATCTTGACGTAATCCTCGAGCGCCCGATCGGAATTGAAACCTTCAGCCTTGGCCTTGCGCCACGTCACCTTCAAGGCATCGCGGCCGGCCTTGGCGGTCTCGAAATGGTCAGCCACGACCGCCAGACCGTTGGCGAGCTTAACGATGCCGATGACGCCGCGCATGGCTTTGACCTCGGCGTCGTTCCAGCTCTCCGGCGCGGCCGCCGACTGATCCTGCTTGCCCGGATCCCAAACTCCCGGCTGCGCGTTGTGAACGGGCGAATGCAAGGTCGAGGCATAGACCATGCCAGGCAATTTCACGTCGATGGCGTATTGCGCGGTGCCGTTGACCTTCGACGGCGTATCGCGCCGCGGCACCGACTTGCCGATCAGGCGGAAATCCTTGCGCTCCTTGAGCTCCTTCGGGTCGACCGCCGGCAGTGTGGTGGGAATCGTGCCGAACGCGGCGATCTCGCCATAGCTTAGGCGGGCTCCATTGGCGGGGTTGACGACCACACTCGGCTCGGTCTTGAGCGTTGCGGCGTCGACGCCCCACTTCTGGGCGGCATTGCCGATCAACACCTTGCGAACCTGTGCGCCGGCGATGCGCAGTTGAGTGAAATAGAGTTGCACCGCACGGCTGCCGACGATCCACATCAAGTTCTCGGTGCCGAAGGGGTCCTTGTAGCCGTAGACTTTGGCATCGGCCGGGGTCCATTCGATGGCGACCTTCGACCAGTTGGCGTCCATCTCCTCGGCGACGATGAGCGGGAGCGACGTCATCGAGCCCTGACCCATCTCGGCGCCGGCGCTCAGGATTGTGATCGTGCCGTCTGCCGCGATGCGGACCCATGGGTTGATCGCGGCGTTGGCCAAGGCATTCGCCTGTGCCTGCGACATCAGGCGCACCCCGTCGTTTCCGACCGCGATGCAGAACGCCATTCCGCCCAAGCCGGCGATCACGCCGCGACGTGAGATATCCCGATCGATGATGGTCATGGCTCAGGCCTCCCGCGCTGCGCGCTCGATGGCGGCGATGATGCGATGATAGGTTCCGCAGCGGCAGATATTGCCGTCCATGTGCGTGATGATCTCGGCGCGAGAAGGCTTTGGATTCTTGGCGAGAAGCTCCGCCGCTTGCATGATCTGCCCCGACTGGCAGTAGCCGCATTGTGGGACTTCTTCGATCACCCACGCCTTCTGCAACGGATGCGAGGAGCTAGGTGACAGGCCTTCGATGGTGACGACGGTCTTACCGGCAACCGAGCCCACGTCGATCTGGCACGAGCGCTGCGCCCTGCCATCGATGTGGATGGTGCAGGCACCGCAGAGACCGGCACCACAGCCGTATTTCGTGCCGGTCAATCCGACATGGTCACGGATGGCCCATAATAGCGGCGTGCTCGGGTCGGCATCGACCGAGACTTTCCGATTGTTCAAGGTGAACGAAACCATGCTTCCTCCTCTCGTTTGGCGCCTTTCCCGCATGTGCACCGCCGCGATAGACCGGCTGGGACGGGGACGGCCTTATTGTTGGCTGACGCTGACGTCGAGCTTGTCGTCAGTCTAGCAACGTGGCGCGTCTTTCACATGGGAAAAATTCAAAAAATGCAGCCATGCTGACGTGCTTTGGCCCCGCTCGTTTCCTAAGGTGCAATGCAAGCGTTCTCCTCCCATATGAGTCGCATGAACCAGCAGACCCAAATCTTAGCCCCGGGCGCCGACCACAATCCGTTGCTCGAGGAATGGGGCGATCCGTTCGGGGTGCCCGCGTTCGACCGGATCAAGCCTGACCATTTCCGCCCGGCCTTTGCCCACGCATTTGCATCGCACGCGTCCGAGGTGGCGGCGATTTCCGGCAATGCGGCGGCGCCGACGTTCGAGAACACCATCGCCGCGCTCGAAGCGAGCGGACAGGCGCTCTCGCGCACGCTCAACGTTTTCATTCTGCTGGCCGGCACCCACAGCAACGATGACCTGCTCGCGATCGAACGCGAGGTGGCGCCGCTAAGAGCCAAGCACTGGGACGGCATTCTCATGGATGCGGCCTTGTTCGGCCGCATCGACTCGCTTTATCGGGCGCGCGACCGGCTCGCGCTTTCGTCGGAACAACGGCGCGTGCTCGAGCGCTATTACCTCAAATTCGTGCGTGCCGGCGCGGCGCTTGATGCCGGCGCGAAGGCGCGGCTCGCTGATATCAATGCGCGCCTCGCCACGCTCGGCACAACCTTCAGCCAGAACGTGTTGGCGGACGAGCAGGGCTACACGCTCGTGCTCGATGGCGAGGATGACCTCGCCGGGCTTCCGGATTTCGTGTGCGCAGCGGCGCGTGCGGCGGCCGAACAGCGCGGGCTTGCCGGCAAGCACGTCATCACCATCTCGCGCTCGAGCGTCGAACCCTTCCTGCAATTCTCCGCGCGACGCGATCTGCGCGAGAAGGTGTTCCGCGCCTGGATCGCACGCGGCGACGGCGGTGGCCCTACCGACAACAAGGCGATCATTGCCGAAATGGTGGCATTGCGCGCCGAGCGCGCGCGGCTGCTCGGATATGCGAGCTTCGCGCATTATCGGCTGGATGACACCATGGCGAAGACGCCGGACGCCGTTCGCGCTCTGCTCGATCGCGTCTGGGCGCCGGCGCGACGCCGTGCGCTCGCCGATCGCGATGCCCTGCAGGCGCTGGTGCAGGCGGAGGGCAAAAATTTCGCGCTGGCGCCGTGGGACTGGCGCCATTACGCGGAGAAGCTGCGCAAGGCGCGCTGCGACATCGACGAAGCGACGATCAAGCCATATCTCCAGCTCGATCGAATCATCGAAGCCGCGTTCTACACCGCGAGCCGCCTCTTCGGCTTGACCTTCGAGGGTCGCAACGACGTGCCGGTCTGGCATGAGGACGTGCGAGCGTGGGAGGTGCGCGACGGCGCGGGACGCCATCGCGGCATTTTCTTCGGCGACTATTTCGCCCGTGCGTCGAAGCGCAGCGGCGCCTGGATGACCACGCTGCGCGACCAGGAAAGGCTCACGGGCGATGTTCATCCCTTGGTGGTCAATGTCATGAACTTTTCCAAGGTGGGTGAGGGCGAGCCGACGCTGCTTTCATTCGATGACGCGAAGACTCTGTTCCACGAATTCGGACACGCATTGCATGCTCTCCTCTCCGACGTCACCTACCCGATGATCTCGGGGACCAGTGTGCTCCAGGATTGGTCGGAGCTGCCGTCGCAGCTCTACGAGCATTGGTTGGAGCGGCCGGAAATCCTGCGCC
>WNGF01001415.1_pt1 | contig 35188 bp, 36 predicted proteins | sample 5400641 | NCBI WGS metagenome assembly WNGF01 (sample SAMN13153371, study PRJNA577476) | soil metagenome | isolation source: 80 cm soil or saprolite under grassland replicate 2 | place: USA:California | collected 2016-06-15 | reverse complement strand
TGCGAGTAGCTGGCGTCCAGGTCGCGCTGGATAGACGGGATCGCCACGTTGACGATGCTGATGTCCATGAGCTGCATGAAGACGGCGATCAGCACGACCCCCAGCGCCAGCCAGCGGCGCGGGTCGAGCTGCTCGGCGGCGGCCACCGCTGTTCCGGTTGGTCGAATGCTCATATGCCGGGCTCCGTGATCGGTCAGGTCCGCAGGTCGGTGCGCTCAGGGTGGGAGCGGGCGGCCGGATGCGTCAAGGCGGCGCCACAGAGGCGCAGGCCGCGTGCCGTGGCAGCCGCGGTGCCCCGCTACGAGGTCGCCGAGCTCAGCTTCGACGACACGGAACAGCCGTTTGCCCGGCTCGGGTCCGAGTCAGCCAACGTCGGCGAGTCTCGGCAGCACCCGCTCGGCGAGCCGCTCGGCGAACTCGACCGGGTGCCGGTCAGGCATCGTCTGCACTTCGGTCACGCCGAGCGCGGCGTACTCGCCGGCCGCGGCGATGAACCCGTCGACGTCGGCCAGGACCGGCCGCACGGCGAGCACGGTCTTGTCGATCGTGTCGTAGTCGCGACCTTCGGTGGCACAGTGGGAGCGCAGCACCTCCAGCTTGTGCGCGACGTCGGCCGGGCTGGTCCCGAACAGGTTGCAGGCATCGGCGTAGCGAGCCGCCAGCAGCAGCGTCTTCCTCTCTCCGCCACCGCCAACCAGGATCGGTGGATGGGGCCGACGGATCGGCGCGGGGACGCACAGCGTCTCGGCCAACTGGAAGTGCCGGCCGTGGAACGGACCGTTGTCGTCGCTCCACATCTGCAGGCAGATCCGCAGCGTCTCCTCCAGGCGCTCGAACCGTTCCGCCACCGGCACGACCGGCACGCCGAGGCCGAGCTGCTCGCGTTCGTACCACGATGCGCCGATGCCCAGCCTGGCCCGGCCGCTGGACAGTACGTCGAGGGTGGTGACGATCTTGGCCAGTAGCCCCGGGTAGCGGTACATCACGCCGGTGACGAGCAGCCCAAGGGTCATCCGTTGGGTCTCCGCCGCGACATAGCCCAGCGTGGTGTACCCCTCGAGCATCGGCTCGTCGGCCGAGGCCGCCTGCTCCATCTGGAAGTAGTGATCCATGACGGTGAACGCGGAGAACCCGGCCTGCTCGGCGATCCGCGCCGTCTGGGCCAAGGTCCCAGCAATCTCCGTCGGATCAGACGGCGTCGAGTAGTTCCAGTAGTGCAGGCCAAGCTTCACCGCGATTCCTCCCTTACGGCGCGCCCCATCCCGCGCATGCCCGCGAACAGGGCGGCGGCGAAGCGCCGGTGGCCGAGCAGGTGGTCGCCGGTGGTGAGCGGCATGACGTGCCCTTGGTGTCACCCCCCTCTCAACGCAGCGACCGCTCGGACACTACCGCCCGTGTCAAGCCCAGCCGCCAGTCCGGCATGTGTCGTTGCGGTGACCTCGGCGGCTGTCGCCTTCATAGTGGATCGTTCACGCCCATGGACCAGATCGGCCCCTTGCGTGCCTTGTGGCGGACAACTTGGAGTGCGAGCATCGCGGCGTCCTGCCCTCAGCGTGAAGGGAGCGCCGTGAACCTCACGCGTTTGCGCCTGCCGACCCGAGGACTGATCAAGCCCCCGCTGGCGTTGCTGCTCGCAGTCGTGGTGCTGGTGGCTGGCGGCACCGCGTTCGCGCTCATCGGACCCTTCCAGCATGCCGGGCCGCAGGGGGACGGCACCAGCGTGACCAGCAACGGCTGGACCGTCACCCCGGCTGGCCGGCAGGTGCAGCTCGGCGAGCGCCCCTACGGCGCCGCCCTGAGCCCGGACGGCCGCACCCTGCTGGTCTCCAACGACGGCCAGTGGATGCAATCGCTGCAGGTTGTCGACACCGCCTCCGGCGCCGTTGTGCAGACCATCTCCTACCAGACGCCCCAGGCGCTGTGGATCGGGGTCACCTGGAGCCCCGACGGCAGGCATGCATACGCGTCGGCGGGCGGCGACAACAAGCTCCGCGTCTACGACGTCGCCGGCCAGCGCCTGACCGAGCGTGACTCGATCCCCATCCCGACCAGCACTGCCAGCCCCAACCCACACCCCGCCGGGATCGCGGTCTCCCCGGATGGCAAGACGCTGTATGCCGCCGAGAACCTGGCCGACTCGGTCGCGCTCATCGACCTGGCCACCGCGAAGGTGACCGCCGCCGTGCCGGTGGGCCACAACCCCTACACCGTGGCGCTGGACCGCGACGGCAGGCTCGCGTTCGTGTCCAACTGGGGTGCGAGCACCGTGAGCGTGCTGGACACCGCCACCGCCAGGATCACCCGGACGATCCCGGTCGGCACCCACCCCAGCGCACTGCGCCTTGGCCCCGGCGGCCGCCAGCTGTACGTGGCCGACACCGACGCCGACAGCGTCTCGGTCATCGACACCGCCACGCTCGCGGTGACCACGACGATCAACCTGGCGCCGTACCCGGGCGCCCCGGTAGGCTCCAGCCCCAACGCCTTGGCGGCCTCACCCGACGGCAGGACGCTGTATGTGGCCAACGCCGGCGACAACGACGTGGCCGTGGTGGACCTCCAGGACGCGAGCGTCCGCGGGCTCATCCCCACCGCCTGGTACCCGACCGGGCTGGAGCTCACCAAGGACGGCGACCGGCTGCTGGTCCTCAACGCCAAGGGCCTTGGCGCCGGCCCGAACCCCAACGGGCCCAACCCCTACACCGACGCCCAGCTGCGCGGCACGGTCGGGTGGCAGAGCCAGTACATCGGCTCGATGATCCAGGGCAGCCTGTCGATCGTGGCCGTGCCCGACGCGGACGCGCTCGCCAGCTACACCGAGCAGGTCCAGCGCAACGACGACTTCGGCCTGGGCGACCAGGTCCGCACCCAGGGTGCCAGGCCGGAGCAGGTCATCCCCCGCCACGTCGGCGACCCCTCGCCGATCAAGCACGTGATCTACGTCGTCAAGGAGAACCGCACCTACGACCAGGTCCTCGGCGACCTCGGCAAAGGCAACGGCGATCCGTCGCTGACCCTGTTCGATCCCACGGTCACCCCGAACCAGCACCAGCTCGCCAACCGGTTCGTCACCCTCGACAACTTCTACGCCAACGCTGAGGTCTCGGCCGACGGCTGGAGCTGGTCGACCGCGGCCTACGCCAACACCTACGACCAGAAGAGCTGGCCGCCCAACTACGGCGGCCGCAACAAGCCCTACGACTTCGAGGGTGGCAACCTCGCCTCCTCACCCGGCCGCGACCCCGACACGGGCTACCTGTGGGACCGGCTCGACGACGCGGGGGTCAGCTACCGCAACTACGGCTTCTGGATCCAGCTTCCCGGCACGGTCGGGCCGACCAACAACGTCGCCACTACCGAGCCGAACCTGCAGGCCAACACCGACCACGCCTTCCCCGGCTACAACAACGCCATCCCCGACCAGGCCCGTGCCGACGAGTGGTTGCGCGAATTCCGCCAGTTCGAGGCGAACGGCAACCTCCCGACCGTCGAGCTGCTGCGCCTGCCCGACGACCACACCTCGGGCACCACACCCGGCGCGCCGACCCCCAAGGCGCAGGTCGCCGACAACGACCTCGCGCTCGGCCGGGTCGTGGAGGCGGTCTCCCACTCGCGCTACTGGACCGACACCGCGATCTTCGTGGTCGAAGACGACGCCCAGGCCGGCCCTGACCACGTCGACGCGCACCGCACCATCGCGCAGGTGATCAGCCCCTACACCCAGACCGGCACGGTCGACTCGACCTTCTACTCGACGGTGGCGATGCTCCGCGCCATCGAGCTGATCGTTGGCCTGCGCCCGCTCACGCAGTTCGACGCGGCCGCGGTGCCGATGCTCAACGCCTTCACCGACACGCCGAACCTGACCTCCTACGACGCCATCACCCCGCAGCAGCCGCTGGACGAGAAGAACTCGCAGACCGCCCCCATGGCGGCGGTCTCGGCCAGGCAGGACCTGCGCCAGGAGGACCGCATCGACGAGCAGGCCTTCAACCAGGCGATCTGGAAGAGCGTCAAGGGCGCCGACAGCCAGATGCCCGCACCCGTCTACCGGTAGGTCACCAGCCGTGCATCGTGCCGTCGAGGAGCCGGTTCACGGGCAGATAGGCGGGACGGTACGGGAACCGGGTGGCTGCCCGCTCGTCGATATCCACGCCCAGTCCCGGCTGCTCGCCAGGGAGCAGGTAGCCGTCATCGAACCGGTAGGTGCGGGGGAACACCTCGTCGGCGGCCTCGGTGTGCCGCGCGTACTCCTGGATGCCGAAGTTGGGCACGGACACGTCGAGATGCACGAGAGCGGCGAAGCAGACTGGGGACATATCGGTCGCGCCGTGGCAGCCGGTGCGCACGTGGTACAGGTCAGCGAGCTGGAAGACCCGGCGTAGGTGCGTGATGCCCCCGCCATGCGAGACGGTCATTCGGATGTAGTCGATGAGCTGCTCGGTGATGAGCTGGTGGCAGTCCCAGATGCTGTTGAAGACCTCCCCCACCGCGATCGGGGTGGTCGTGTGCTGGCGGATGAGGCGGAACCCCTCCTGCAGCTCGGCCGGGACCGGGTCCTCCAGCCAGAACAGCGCGAACTCCTCCACCCGCTTGCCCAGCTGGGCTGCCTCGATCGGGGTGAGCCGGTGGTGCACGTCGTGGAGGAGCGGCAGGTCCTCACCGAAGCGCTCGCGAACGGCGGCGAACAGCTTGGGGATGTGCCGCAGGTACGTGTCGGTGGACCACACGGCTTCGGTCGGCAGCTTGGCCTCGGCGGGCTCGTAGTGCGGCTTGCCTCCGGCAACGCCGTACATGTGGCGGATACCAGGGACGCCGACCTGAACGCGGATCGCCCGGTAGCCCATCTCCAGGAAGCGGGCGACCTCGTCGAGCACCTCGGGAATGTCCTCGCCGTTGGCGTGACCGTACACGGTCACGCCCTCCCGCGAGCGCCCGCCGAGGAGCTGGTACAGCGGCAGCCCGGCGACCTTGGCCTTGATGTCCCACAGGGCGACGTCGACCGCGGCGATCGCGGCCATGGTCACCGGTCCACGGCGCCAGTAGGCACCCTGGTAGAGGTACTGCCAAGTGTCCTCGATCCGGTGAGGGTCGCGGCCGAGCAGCAGCGGGCAGACATGGTCGCGCAGGTAGGAGGCGACCGCGAGCTCGCGCCCGTTGAGGGTCGCGTCGCCGAGTCCGGTGACCCCCTCGTCGGTGGTGAGCTTCAGCGTGACGAAGTTGCGGCCCGGGCAGGTGACGATGACCTTGGCGGCGACGAGCTTCATGCGGCTCCCCCTTGCCGGATCACCCTGTTGTTTCTTCTTTGATCTGGGAGACGAGCTGCGTCGGATTGACGAAGCGCAGCGCGATCACGAGCAGGACGAGCATGGTCAGGGTGTAGACCACCGCCATCACGTCCGTGCTCTGCTGGGCCCGGATGCCGGCCGCGTTCACCGAATAGAACAGGGCCACGATCAGGGTCTGACTGTCCGATCCGGCGGTGAGGAAGGTGAGCTCGAACATGCCCACGGTTCGGACGAGCACCAGGATCGCCGCGGCGAGGACGCCGGGGACCAGCAGTGGGCCCAGGACCCGGAGGAACACCGAGTGGGTGGCAGCTCCAGACATGCGCGCCGCTGACTCGATCCGGGGGTCGATCTGCTCGATGAACGGCGTCATCACCAGGATCACGAACGGGACTGAGGGCACCAGGTTGGCCAGGACCACCCCGGCCAGCGTGCCGGCGAGGTGGTACTTGTACAGCACGGTCGCGAGCGGGATGCCGTAGGCGATCGGCGGCAGCAGGATCGGCAGCAGGAACAGGACCGTGACCAGCCGCTTGCCGGGGAAGTCCCGGCGGGCCAGCGCATAGGCGGCCGGGGTCCCGAGCAGCACGGCGACTCCGACGACGGCGGCCAGGTTCAGGAAGAAGAACGCCACCACACCCCAGACCAGCCACGCGCCTGGGCTGCCGACCCCCCGGTCCCACATGTCGAACGCGGCGACCTGCTGCGCGGCGGGCAGGGAGCTCTCCTTCGGGTTGGCGGCGATCAACTGGTCGTACTCCGGCCGGCCGAATTGCTGGACCACCTGCTGGCTGGCCGCGGGCGCCATGCTGAGGGTCACGCCCTTGACCGCCGGGCCAGGGTAGAAGTAGCCCTTGTCGTACGCCTTGGCCTGCTGCTCAGGGGTGAGCATCCACCGCAGCAGGTTCAGGATCGCCGACAGCTTGTCGGCGGTGATGCCTTTCGGCACGATCGCGTAGTGGGCGTCGGTCACCCAGTGGAACCCCTTGAGCGTGCTGATCTTCATGTCGGCGGGAACCTGGCCGAGCGCCCTCGGGTTGATGTCCCAGCCGGTGGTCGTCGCGATCATGTCCACCGTGCCGTTGGCCAGGTTCTTCATGGTCTCGGAGGTCTTGGTCGGGTAGGTGGGGACGTACCTGCCCAGCTCCTTCAGGTACGCCCAGGTCTTGGTCCAGCCGTTGGCCGGATCCTTCGGGTCGGCCCAGGCGAGCAGCTCGTCGGTGCTGGTCGGCGGGTCGGTGACCTTGGCGGGGTGGTACTCCAGCAGCGGTCCGGACGGGTAGTAGGTGATCTCGATGCCTTGGTTCTGGGCCAGCTCCTGCATCTTGGCGGCGGGCTCCAGGTAGTTGCTCGTCAGGTTGTTGAAGCGGCTGGCGTAGTCCGGCAACAGGGGCAGCCAAGGCTCTTGGCGATCCCGGCGGACAGGCCGTCGGTGCCGGTGAGCACCAGGTCGATGTCGAGGCGGCCGGCGCTCTGCTCGGCCTGGATCTTCCCGGCCAGTTCGGGGGCGGTGGCCTTGGAGTAGCTCACGCGTCGGAGAACTCGTAGTGGACGCATGGTCACGTTCCTCCTTGTGCTCACGTGGCGCGGGGACTCTGGGAGGGCGGCGGGAACGCGAAGGGGGCGGTCGAGGCGCGCACCATGAGCTGCGTCGGAAGCTCGATCCGCCTGCGTGTCGGCTCGCGCTGGGCAAGGACGCCGAGGAGCAGGTCGACGGCCGCGCGCCCGGCCGCCTCGGAGGGCATCGCGACGGTGGTGAGCGAGGGGGTGCACATCATCGCGAGCGGGATGTCGTCGAACCCGGTGACGCTGATGTCGTCCGGGACCTGCACCCCCCGATCCGAGAGACGCGCGAGGACGCCGAGCGCCATGAGGTCGTTGTAGGCGAGGACCGCGGTCGCGCCGGTGGCCAGCGCCGAGTCGGCCGCGAGCATCCCGGCCTCGAACCGAGGGGCGTAGGGGCCGAGCTCGACCAGCTCCAGGCCCGACTTGGCGGCCACCGAGCGAAGACCCCGCCGCCGCTCGCGGTTCGACCAGGAGTTGCGCGGTCCGTTGAGGAACACGACACGGCGATGCCCGAGCGCGATGAAGTGCTCGAGCGCTTGGCGCGCACCGCCCGCGGAGTCGAGGATGACGGCCGGGATGCCGCGCATCTGGCGATTGACCACTACCAACGAGGTCATTCCGGCAGCATCGCGGACATCCAGCTCGGACATGCGTGATGAGGCCAGAATGATCCCGTCGACCTGCTTGGCCATGGCCCTGATCAGCGCCAGCTCGGCGGCGGGATCCTCGTCGGTGTCGGCAAGGAACACCGCATAGTCCGCGCCCCGAGCACGAGACTGCGCGCCCTTGATCAGACCGGGGAAGAACGGGTTCGCCACGTCCGGCACGATCAGGCCCATGTTCCCGGTCGTGCCGGTGATCAGCCCGCGCGCCGCCCGGTTGGGCTGATAGCCCAGGGCGTTGGCGACCTCGAGCACTCGGGCGCGGGTGGTGGGATGCAGCAGGTCCGGGGCATTGAACGCCCTGGACACCGTAGAGATCGAGACCCCTGCCTGGCGTGCGACCTCATGGATGTTGACCTTCATCCCGCGCTCCCGCCCGGCTCGCCCACACGCGACCTGCGCTGGATGAATTGTGCAAAGCTTTGTAGCAATGGTCAAGCAGGAGAGGAGCTGCCGTCGCGGTTCGACCAGGAGTTACGCGGCCCCGCCAGGAAGGCGCAGCGTCGATGGCCGAGGGCGGCAAGGTGCTCCACCACCTGCCGCATCCCGTCGGAGCTGTCCATCAGGACGGCTGGCACCTCCTGGATTCGCCGATTCAGCAGGACGAGAGCAGTCTGGCCAGCCACCTGCCGTAGCTCGGCAAGCTCCATCCGCGACGAGCACACCACCACCCCGTCGACCTGCTTCACCATCGCCTGGATGAGATCGGCCTCCAGTCGCGGGTCCTCATCGCTGTCCGCGAGGAAGACCGCGTGGTCCGCCTGCCGCGCCCGCAATTGCACGCCCCTCAGCACCGCCGGGAAAAAGGGGTTGCCAAGATCAGGGACGATCACGTGGATGGTGACAGCCGAGGCGCCCCCGATCGCAGCGCAGCATCCTGAAAACGATTGCAGGCTATCAGCCTCTAAACCAAGCGTCGAGTGGAGTCCGAAGACCGCCCTGCCCGCACCACCGGTGGTCCATCGTTTACGGCGGGAACTTCCGTCGACCCGCCGGCTCGCTACCCTGCTGGGGGCGGGCCGGGCGGCAGCGGGCGGGTGATCGGGGGCAGACAGTGAACGGCCAGCGCACCAAGATCGTCGCGACCCTGGGGCCGGCATCCGGCGATCCGCACGTGCTCGGGGCGATGGTGGACGCCGGCCTGGACGTGGTCCGCCTCAACTTCTCCCACGGCCAGCCCGACGAGCACCTCGCCAGGCTCCAGACCGCGCGGCGGGTCGCCACCCAGCGCGGTCGGAACCTGGCGGCCCTTGCCGACCTCCAGGGTCCCAAGATCCGCGTCGGGCGCGTGGCCGACGGCGGCTACGCGCTGGCGACCGGCGGCCAGTGTGAGCTGCTGGCCGGCGCGGCCACCGCGCCACCGCCCACCATCCCGGTCAGCTACCAGCACCTTGCCGAGGACCTCGGGCCGGGCGACCGCGTGCTGCTGGACGACGGCGCGATCGAGCTGCGGGTCCGCTGGGTCAAGGGCGAGCGGATCGGCTGCCAGGTGGTCCGCGGCGGGACGATCCGCTCCGGCAAGGGCGTGAACCTGCCGGGGATCCAGGTGTTGGCGCCGACGCTCACCGACAAGGACCGCGCCGACCTGGCCACCGCGATCGGGGCGGGCGTGGACTACCTGGCGCTGTCGTTTGTGCGCCGCCCCTCGGACGTGACCGCCGCCAGGCAGGCGATCGCCGACCTCGGCGCCGACGTGCCGCTGGTGGCCAAGCTGGAGCGGCCCGAGGCGATCGAGCACCTCGACGGCATCATGGCGGCGGCCGACGCGGTCATGGTCGCCCGCGGCGACCTCGGCGTGGAGCTGGCGGTCGAGAAGGTCCCACCGCTGCAAAAGGACATCATCGCCCGGGCGAACGCGCTGGGCGTGCCGGTGATCACCGCCACGCAGATGCTGGAGTCGATGGTGTCCAGCCCGCGGCCGACCAGAGCGGAGGCCAGCGACGTGGCCAACGCCGTCTTCGACGGCACCGACGCGGTGATGCTGTCGCAGGAGACCGCGATCGGCGCCTATCCGGTGGAGGCAGTGGCGACCATGGCCCGGATCGCCAGGGAGGCGGAGTCCACGCCGAGCGTGCGGTACCCGCCGTCCCCCGCCGGCGGGCCGCCGGACGTGCCGGCCACGGTCTGCAAGGCGGCCGTGCAGGTCGCCGCCGATCTGCGTGCCCGCGTGATCGTGGCGTTCACCCAGAGCGGAACGACCGCGCGGTTGGTCTCCCGCTTTCGTCCCCAGGTCCCGATCGCGGGCCTGACTCCGGACGAGCGCACCCGTCGCCGCATGGCCCTGTACTGGGGGGTGCGGGCGCTGCCGGTGATCGCCGCGTCGCGGGAGATGGCCGCGATGGTCACCGAGGCCGACCAGCGCATCCGCCTTGGCGGTCTGGCCGGCGAGGGCGATCTGGTCGTGATCGTGGCCGGCAGTCCTGGCGGCCGTTCCACGACCAACCGCGTCATCGTCCACCGCCTCGGCCAGGCCGACGTCACCCAGCTGTCCGGCTGAACGGGCGGCGTTTAGGAGCCGCCCTGCGTCACCCGCCCGTGGAGCACGAGCGCCCAGGTGAGGCAGCCGAACGCGATCGTGGACGCAACCGTGCGGACGAGGTTCCAGCGAACCCATTTCGCCTCGTCGAAGCGCTCGCGCACCGCCGCGAGATCGGCGATGCGGTCGGGGTCGCCGGCCACTTTGAGCTGGTCGTTGAGCGGCACGTTGACGCCGAGGGTGAGGACGACCACGAGCGCGTACAGGACCAGCGCGACCACGACCCAGGGGAGCACCGATCGCCCGTCCCCGCGGAGAACGAACACCGCGGCCAGGCCGGTGAACACGAGCGCGCCGAAGAAGGTGGCCAAGAACAGGGGGTTGATGATCGACCTGTCGATCGACTGGAACGCGCCGACGAAGGTCCGGTCGTCGGTCTTGCCGAGACCGGGCATGATCGCGTAGGCGTAGAGGTGGAAGACGCCCGTCATGATCCCCATGGTGATCGTGGCCGCGACCAGCGCGGCGCTCTGAAACCGCTCCACGTTGTCCTCCCGGTGGAACCTGGCTGGAAATGGGCCTTGTCGTCCCAGTCGAACAGGGGCTCGCCGGAGCGCGAGCCGACCCGCATCGGCAGCCCGCGCCGCCGCGCCGTCCGGCGCCAGCCCTTGCGTGGTTTCCAGTATCTCGTCAGCTTCCGTGTGCTTTATGTGCTTTCTATCGTGCGGCCAGTAAACTACCTCCGGACGGCGAGACGACCCATAGCTGAGAGGCTCAACTCCATGTCCATCCGTCTACCCCGCGCCGCGTGGACGCGCTGACGAGCCTGCTGGACGGGCCGCGGGCCCGGGGAGCGTTCCTGCTCCGCGCGGTCCTGGACCCGCCGTGGTCGTACCTGACCGGCTGGCGCCTGGCCCTGGCCGCCGACCTGCTGCGCGAGCCGGACGCCACCGTCGCCGCCGTGGCCCGGCAGGTCGGCTACGGCAGCTCGTTCGCCTTCAGCACCGCCTTCAAGCGCGTCCACGGCATCAGCCCGCAAGAACACCGCACCGGCAATGCCGGGCGGTGACCGTTGCCCACCGACAGGCGGCACAAGCAGCGCTCGGCCAGCTCGCGGGCAGCATCACCGCCAGGGCCGGCGCGTGTCCGCGGTCCTGGTGCCGATGACGACGGTGGCGTTCAGCTCGTCGGAACTGGCCACCCGCGGGATCAGCCCCTCGCGGGCGAAGGTTTCGGCGGCCTGTGGCGCCTGGCGCTCGCTCGTCTCGACCAGCAGGTGGCCGCCCGGCGCCAGCCACAGAGGCGCCGCGGCGGTCACCCGCCGCAGGACCTCGAGCCCGTCCGCGCCACCGTCGAGCGCCACCCGCGGCTCGTGCATGCGGGCCTCCGGAGGCAGCAGCCCGACCTCCTCGGTGGGTACGTAGGGCACGTTGGCGAGCAGGACGTCGACGCGGCCCCGCAGCGGAGCGGGCAGCGGCTCGTAGAGGTCGCCTTCGTACACCTGACCACCGGCGGCGATGTTGCGGCGGGCGCACCGCACCGCGGCGGGATCGATGTCAGCGGCATACAACTCGACCCGGTCCTGGGCCGCGATCAGCGCGGCGCCCACCGCGCCCGAGTCGCAGCACAGGTCAACGACGACAGCTCGTGGTCGGGCGAGGGCGGCGGCCTGGTGGACGAGGAACTCGGTACGGCGGCGGGGTACGAAGACTCCGGGGTCCACGGCTATCCGCAGGCCGCAGAACTCCGCCCAGCCGAGGACGTGTTCGAGGGGCAGGCCAGCGGCTCGCCGGTCCACCATGGCGGCGAGGTCGGCCTGCGTCCGTGCCGTGGAGATGAGCAACCGCGCCTCGTCCTCGGCGTAGACACAGCCGGCGGCCCGAAGCCTGGTGACGATGACGGATCGAGCGAGAGGTGACGGGGAAACCGACATGGGAGCCTTTCGGGATGCCGACTCTGCTTCGAGTGACTACACCTTCGCGCTGGGTATCGACTCAGCGGGCGGGGCCGCGTCTGGGCTGTCGGGTAGCAGCACCTGGAAGCAGGCGCCACCGCCGGTCCGCGGTTCCACCCAGGCCCGGCCGCCATGCAGGCCGGCGAATTGCGCCACCAGCGCCAGGCCGATGCCGGACCCGGGCGCATGGCTTGCCTCGCCGGGCCCGCGGTGGAAGGGCTGGAAGATGCGCTCACGCTGCTCGGTGGGCACGCCAGGCCCGGCATCGGCGACGGTGAGCAGCGCCCCGGGATCGCGCCGGTCGACCCGCACCCAGATCGGGGTGCCCGCCGGGGTGTGCCGGGAGGCGTTGACCAGCAGGTTCTCGACGATCCGCTCGACCTTGGCCGAGTCGACCGCGATCTCCACCGGCGCCAGATCCATATAGACCGGGTGGTCGCCGACGAGATCCGCCTGGGCTTGGTCGACGACGGTGGCCACGAGCTCGCCAAGGTCGATCCGCTCGCGCCTCGGCTCAACGACACCCCTGGTCAGCCGGTCGAGGTCGAGCAGGCCACTGAGTATCCGGTCGAGCCTGCGAGCGTTGCTGGTCAGCCGGCGGAGCAGGTCGTCGACCTCGGAGGCGGGCAGCGCCCGGCGGCTCCGCTCCACGGTCAGCGCGATCCCCAGGACGGAGGCGAGCGGGGTGCGCAGGTCGTGGGAGACCGCCTGCAGGAACGCACTCTTCAAATCGTCCAGGCCCCGTAGGTGCTCGGTGGCGGCTTGCTCGCGTGCCAGGGCGACCGCCAGCCGCTCGGTTGCCACGCGTTCCCGGTCGAGCGCGGTGCGCAGGTCTTGCTGGGCTTGGCGGCGCTCGGTGATCTCGCGGGCCACCAGCAACTGCCCGCCGCGCCTCCCCGGCCGTCCGGGCATGGGGGAGATGGCAAGGTCGTAGGTGCGGCTACCCAGGGTGATCTCGCTGGCGGTGACCCGGCCGACGGCCCGGTCGGCGAGGGTCGGGAGCAGCCGGACGGCCGGCTGGCCGACCACGGCGGGAACCGGGAGTCCGACCAGCCGCCCGGCCGCCGGGTTGGCATCGATCACTCGGCCGTAGGGGTCGAGCACGAGGACCGGGTCGCCGATGGTCTCGAAGATCTGGCTGCGGCCCATGGGACGCTGGTCGAGCAGGCCGAACCGGAACACCCCAAAGACCAGGACCGCGGCGGTCACGGTGAAGGCGAAAGGGCTCAGGTCGACCAGGCCGAACGGGCCCGCGCCGAGGTTGAAGAGGAGATTCGTGCCCCAGGGAAGCAGCACCGAGACGAGCACGATCATGCTCTGGCGTCGGTACAGCCGCGACAGCCGGGCCGACGCGATCACGAAGACGGCCGTGCCCACCCAGAGCAGGATGTCGGTGTAGGCCAGATGCACCCAGAACAGCGGTCCGGCCTCCGCGACCACGCCCCCATCGGGCGTGTAGAAGCGGACCAGGTTGTGGGTCGCGCCGTTGGCAAGCAGGACGAGGATGGCCAGCGGTTCGAGCGCCAGCAGCGCCCCCACCAGCCGGGTCGGCCACTTCGGCCGGCCGATGTAGTGGAAGACGAAGGCGAGCCACGCCGGCGTGAGCAGGCAGATGCCCACATACTTCAGGTCACCCCACAGCTGCCGCGCGCCCGGGTCGCTGACGCTCAGCTCAAGCGCGTAGGCGAGGCTCCATTCCAGCGCCGCCAGGAGCATGACCAGCAGGCTGACCGCCAGGGCGTCGGCCCGGCGGCGCCAGACATAGCCGACGGCGAGCGCGAAGAAGGCCACCCCGCCGAGCATCAGCCACCCGGCGGCCGACCAGCGCCAGGTCACGACGCCCCGGAGGGGCCCGCCGGCTCGGAGCACACCAGAGTGTCACCCATATGCCGCCGCCTCCCCTCGACCCAGGGGAAAGCCAGGCCCACCGTTTCCCGCCACCCGGTGGGCCGAGCCGGGCCGATCGGACAACGAAAGCATCTGCCAGTGCAGCGGGAACCGTCAATGGCGATGCTGTTCGAGCGGGCTCGGCCAAATTTAGTCGGGGACTCGCGCGAACCCGTCGGGCGGCCCAAGCAATTCCGCAGGGTGGCTACGCACTATGTGAAGCTGGCCGTGAACGGCGCTCCCGGTAGCTCTGCATATCGGTTGCGCTTCTCGTCGACATCGGTGACCGACCCAACGTCAGCCTGACCCAGCATCTTGTACGCCGGTCAGCCCGGCCCGAGCGACAGCACGCATCGGCACGTCCGGACGATGAGCTCGTCAACGGTCGGCGGCGGGGGCTTGCCTGCCAGCAGGTAGCGTCGGGACGCCCCATAGGGCGCATCGATCAGGGCGAACGCCACCGTCTGCAGGGATGCCGGCGTGATGCGACCGAACCAGCGCCGCGTGAAGTCGCGCACGGCGGCCTCCATACCCTTGTTCAGCTCGGCAACCGCTGCCCCCAGCTCCTCCGGCCAACGGTCGGCGAGGTCCTCGCGGCGGTAGAGGAGCAGGACGGTCGCCTCGGGCAGGTGTCGGCGCGACCACCTCGGGATGTGCAGGGCCGCCTCCGTGGCGGCCTGTTCGAGATCGGGCAGCGTCAAGGCGGCGACAAAGCCTTCCTGGGCGCGGCGCACCGTCCGGATCCACAGGCGGGCAAGCAGCAGGTCCCGTGATTCAAACCGGTGGTAGATCGAGCCGCTCGGCGCGCCGAGGCGTTGCGCGATGGCGGCCACGGTGGCCTGCCCGGGCCCGCCCTCGGCGACGATCCGCGCGGTCACGTCGAGTATCTGCTCGCTGTCGAACTTCGCTGGCCGCCCCACCGTCCCAAGCTACCATTATCTAGAACGTGCCGTCTATTATGCTGGTCGATCGCCTTGACGCCGCCATCTTGGCCGATGCGCGGCAGCCCAGACCGCGTCCGGCGTCCTCCCGGCCTTGACCTGCCGAGATATTAGTGGTAGCAATCTAGAACGTGAAGCAAGAAACCATCGGTGCCTGACACCATCGCGGTCGCCCGTCACCGGTACGGCACCCTGCGAGATCGCGATGAACGGCAGCGATGGCAGCGCTGAAGGGCCGGCAGAACAAGGAGCCCATCATGAGCACGAGAGCCACAAGAGAGAACGCGCAGGAGAACGCGCAGGTCATGCTCGAAGTCTTCAGGGCAGTCGAGCGTCGCGACGCGCGACGGTTCGCCGAGCTTGTCCATCCCGAATTCGAGATCCACTGGCCGCCATCGCTGCCCTACGGCGGAACCTACCGTGATCTTGAGGTCGACGCTCGGCAGGGCCGTCCCACCTGGGCCGAGACGTGGAACCGCCTGCAGCCGACGGTGGCCGAGCAACGGATGGATCCGCGCGTCGTCGCCGCCAGCGACGAGGAGGTCGTGGTGCTGTGGCGCCAGCGGGGCCTCAGCCCTGCCGGCGAGCGGTTCGACGGCCCGGTGCTCGGTCTGTACCAGCTCCGCGACGGCAGGCTTGCCCGCGCACAGATGTTCTACTTCGATACCGCGGCGCTGGCCGTCTTCCTGGCGAACGCCGCGGTGACCGTGTAGCGCAGAGTGCGTCAGGCGTGGCGAGGGCGCCCTGCCGGGCGCCCTCGCCCGCCGCGCCTGACCGCCGCGGAGGACGGGCTCAGGCGGTAGCGCCCTTCAGGCCTGCGCCAGCGACAGCTCGACCACAATCCGCCCCTGATCGCGGTGGTCGCGGGCGCTCACCCGGGTAAGAGAGCGGCTGAGCAGCTGGCGGGTCGGCGCCTCCAGCACGGGCGCAAGGTCGCAGGCACGCCGACCAAACGGCCGGTCCAAGCGGCTGAGTGCGGCCTCCTCCGGTGCCTCCTCCAGCTCACCGGACCGCCACGGCTCCGCCAGGACGACCCTGGCGGAGGCGTCCTCCAAGGTGACAGCCGCCGGCTGCAGCTCCAGGCCGGTTCCCGCCGACCACAGCGCCGCCACCTCATCGGCGAGTTGCTGCAGGGGGGCCTGGTCGCTGTCGCGCTGGCCATCGGTGTGGACAGATAGGTCGAGCGTGGCTGCGGTCATCTCGCACCTCCTCGTACCTCTGTCGCTGATCGTGCTCGAGTCCTTGACCTACCCGGGAGTGACCGAGCGGACACGCAGGCTGGTTACTTCTCCTTATCCATCCCGCAAAGAGGATTGATCCCGCAAACCTGGTTGAACAGGCCATCGTGCTTGCCCTCGGACGCGCCGGTCCGGCCGGTGGCCGAGCCGGGCGGAAATGGCATCGGCGGCGTTGACCACCGACGCCCGGAAGAAGCCACGCAGGGAGTCGCCGCTGACCCGCATGGTCGGTCCCGCGGCGCTCACCGCGGCGATGACCTCGCCGCGGGCGTTGCGGATGGGCGCGGCGACGCTGGAGACGCCGACCTCGCTCTCGCCGAGGTTCTCGGCCCACCCGCGGGTCCGGACGAGCGCCAGCTCGGCCAGGAGCTGCGGGTGCTCGGTGATGGTCTGCGGGGTCCTGCGCTCCAGCGGCCATTCCCTGAGGAGGACCTCCAGCCGCTCCTGGGAGAGGAAGGCCAGCAGTACCTTGCCGGTGCTGGTGGAATGGGCCGGCATGCGGTGCCCGATCCTGCCGAACAGGCGCAGCGTGTGCGGGCTCTCGAGGCGCTCGACATAGACCACCTCACGCCCGTCGAGCACGGCGACCTGGATCGTCTCGTTGGTCGCGTTGCGCAGCTCCTCGATGACTGTGGTCGCGGCGTCGTGCAGAACCCGGTGCATCGAGACCCGCGCGCCCAGCTCGTAGACCACCAGGCCGAGCCGGTAGGTCCCGGTCGCGGGGTTGTGCTCGAGGATGCGCTCGCCGGTGAGCGTCGCCAGCAGCCGGTGGACGGTCGACTTGCCGAGGCCCAGGCGCCGGGACAGCTCGCTGACGCCCAGCTCCCCCTCGGCCGAGCCAAGCTCTTTGAGCAGCCGCGCGGCATTTTGCACCGAGGACAGCCTGGAGCCGTCGCGCCCACCCGGTACGGTCACCGGTCCTCCCGGGTCGTGGCCCGGCGGCGCAGCGCCTGGAGCAGGGCGCTGCGCAACGCGTCGGCCTGGGGCTCAGCCGCGCCGGCGGCCGCGGCGACGCCCTCGTCGTCGGGCGCGATGGCGCGGGCGAGCAGCGCCTGGGCGCGCACCAGCCCGGCGGTCGCCGCCCCGGCCAGCTCGTCGACGAGCTCCTGGCGGCCGGACGCGTGCGCGCGGATCGCCTCGAGGTCGCGCGCGGCGGCGGCGTGGGCGCTGGCCAGGCCGGTCCCGGCGTGGGTGGCGTGGTGCGGGGTGAGCTGGGAGCCGGGCTCGACCACCAGGTGGTAGAGGTAGGTCCGGACGCCCAGCAGGCGGCGCACCTCCTCCGGGGCGGGCCCTGCCGACTCGGCGACGAGCCCCAGGGCCGGAAGGACGACCGGGTCGAAGAACCTGAGGCTCCAGGTCAGGCCGTCGGCCTCTCCGGTCAGCTCGACCTCCTGACCGAGCGGCGCGGGGAACCGCTCCTCGGTCGCCACGACGTGGAGGTTGCGAGCGCCGGCCGCCGCCACGGTCAGCCGTGCGGCCGACAGCAGCGGGAGCCGTGCCCGTTCGGCCGGGGGCAGCAGGCGGGCCTGGACGAGGTACGCCTCGTGCACGGCGGCGACGAAGTCCGCCATCGCCCGGCGCATCCGCTCTGGGCGTCCCGCGCCGGGGACCGGCGGCGATGGAGGGTTCGTCTGGCTCATGGTCCGCCGACCATAGCCGACGTTCCTCCATGCGGGAAGGGACTCTATCCCGCAGAGCGGGACACCTCTAACTTCTCAGCAGCGGTGTCGCGTGACCGGCACCGGGAAGGAGCGCGCATGGGGATCCTCCGCCTGTCGCACGTGGACGTGCGCGTGCCCGACCTTGACCTGGCCGCCGCCTACTACACCGAGGTCCTCGGGCTGCTCGAGGTCGAGCGGACCGCCACCGAGGTCTACCTCAAGTGCTGGGACGAGAGCGACCACCACTCGGTCAAGCTCGGCTACGCGCCCCGCGTCGGGCTGGACCTGATCAGCTTCAAGGTCGAGCAGGACGACGATCTCGCCGCGCTCGAGTCCCGCATCGAGGCCTACGGCTTCCCGGTGCGCCGGGTCTCCCGCGGCGCGGCGGTGGGCCAGGGCGAGTCGATCCGGTTCGAGACGCCGTCGGGCCAGCTCATGGAGCTCGTCCGCGAGGTCGAGAAGGTCGGCGGCCTGCTGCCCAAGGTGAACCCTCCACCGTTCCCGCCGCAGGGGCTGCGCGGCATCGCACCGCCCCGCATCGACCACGTCCTGGTCACCGCCGAGGAGGTGGGCGAGGCCACCCGCTTCTACATAGAGGTCCTGGGTTTCCGGCTCACCGAGCAGCTGCTGGACGGCAACGGTCACCAGATTGGCGTCTGGCTGGAGCGTTCGCATTCCCCGCACGACCTGGCCGTGGTCACCGGGGCGAACGGCGGGCTGCACCACTTCGCCTTCTGGCTGGACGACTGGGACCTCGTCCGCAAGGCGGCCGACATCCTCGCCTACAACGGCGTGCAGATCGACGTCGGCCCGACCCGCCACGGGATCACGCGTGGCAACACCATCTATTTCTTCGACCCGCTCGGGACGCGCAACGAGGTCTTCACCGGCGGTTACCGTCCCGACCCCGACTTCCCGACGATCACCTGGACCGAGGACAACATCGGCAGAGCGATCTTCTACTACGAGGGAGACCTCAACGAGCGCTTCATGAAGGTGCATACCTGATGGGCATCCTGCGCCTGTCGCACGTGGAGGTCAGGGTCCCCGACCTCGAGCTGGCCACCGCCTACTACACCGAGGTCCTGGGGCTGCTCGAGACGGGACGCGAGCCAGAGCGGGTGTTCCTCAAGTGCTGGGACGAGCACGAGCACCACTCGGTGATCCTCAGGTACGCCGCCACGTACGGGCTCGAGCACATGGGCTTCAAGGTCGAGAACGCGTCAGACCTGGAGCAGTACGAGCGGGCGGTCGAGAAGTACGGCGGTCAGGTGACGCGCCATGCCCGCGGCGAGCTCGCGCCTGGCCACGGTCAGGCCATCCGCTTCGACACGCCCACCGGGCACCGCTGCGAGCTGGTGCACGGCATGGAGAAGGTCGGCAACCTGCTGCCCCGCACCAACCCGCCGCCAAGACCGCTCGGGCTGGTCGGGATCGCGCCGCCAAGGCTGGACCACATCTTCGTCACGGCGGAGGACGTGGAGGAGGGAACCCGGTTCTTCAGCGACGTCCTCGGGTTCCGCCTGACCGAGCAGATCGTCGCCGACGACGGGCATCAGCTGGCGACCTGGCTGGAGGTGTCGCACACCCCGCACGACATCGCCATGGTGACCGGCCCCAACGGCGGGCTGCACCACTTCGCCTTCTGGCTGGACGACTGGAACGACGTGCGCGCCGCCGCCGACACCCTCGCCTACCACGGCGTCCCGATCGACGCGGGACCCACCCGCCACGGCGCGACGCGTGGCTACGCGGTGTACTTCTTCGACGCCGCCGGCAACCGCAACGAGGTGTTCACCGGCGGCTACTGGGTCGACCCGGATGACGAGCCGATCACATGGACCGAGGCGGAGATGGGTCGCGCGATCTTCTACTACCAGGGCGCGGTCAACCAGCGGTTCCTGACGGTGCACAGCTAGCAGCGCTGGAGGCGACGTGGCCGACGACCCACCGCGCGAGGGCCAGCCGGGCCAGCCGGCTCCGGCCGGTCCGGCCGTGCCCCTGCCGCGCACCGAGCGCCCGGACGCGCCCCTCTATCTCGCCAGCTACCTGCGCCGGCAGGCCCGCGCGGCGCCCGACGCGACCGGGGACGCCGACGCCACGACTCCGCTGTACCTGCGCCGCTTCCGCGAGCGGCGCGCCGACCCGGACGCTTTCGACGCCCCACCACCCCTGTGGAACGGCGAGGCGCTCGACGTCACCCACGCATGGGCCGAGGTCACCCGGACCAAGGAGCTGGTCCCGCCGATGCCGGCGGCGACCCACCGGATCGCCGCCCAGATCCACCTGGTCCGGCACGGCGAGACGCAGGGCTACTCCACCGAGAGCGGCCTCACCCCGCTGGGCGGCTGGCAGTCCCACCGCCGGGGGTTCGACCTGTCCAAGGGCGTCCGCGACGGCGAGCAGGTCCGGATCGTCTGCGCCGACACCAACCGGGCGCGCCAGACCGCCGAGCACCTGCACCGCGGCCTGCTCGACGGGCTGGAGCTGTGGCGGCGCGACGCCAAGGTCTCTGAACCCCAGCCGATGGAGGAATTCCGCAACTTCCAGGTGGCCACTCCCGACGGCCTGCGCGATGTGACCAGTGCGTTCCGGATCTACCACGCGGTCATGGAGCGGTACGAGCGCGTCGCCCTCGGCGACCGCCCGATGTGGCTGGTGGAGCTCGACCGGTTCTGGAACATCCAGCAGGGGGGCGCGGACCCGATCCACCACTGGATGACGATCCCGATGCTGCACTTCGAGCCGCCGGCCAACTGCGTCCGCCGCTTCTGGGCAGGGTTCCAGCGCCTGGTCGGCGAGACGCCGGGCGCCCGTATCGTGTGCGCCACCCACTCCGGCCCGATCCGGGCGTTCGCCGCCTGGGCGGCGGGCTACGACCCGGGCGAGCCCTACAACACCGAGGAAGTCCTCGTGAAGCTGAAGGAGGGTGGGCAGGAGGCCCTGGTCGCCTACCGCAACCGCGTGCAAGAGGTGCAGGTGCCGCCATTGGCTGACCTGCCCGACTGGTGGGAGGGCATCCCATGACCTTCGTGCGCTGGCTGCACGAGTACGACCCCGCGGACCGGTCGCGGCTGGGCGGCAAGAACGCGAGCCTCGGCGAGATGCTCGCGGCTGGGCTGCCGGTGCCGCCCGGGTTCGCCGTCACCGTCGACGCCTACCAGACGGTGCGTGAGGACGGCGAGGTACGGCAGGCGGTCAGGCGGCTGCTCGCCGAGGTCGACCTGCGCGACGCGGCGGCCTTGCAGGAGATCAGCGTCGCCGTCCGCGGCCGCATCGAGCAGGTCCCACTGCACGACGGTGTCGCGCAGGCGGTGCACCGCGCCTACGACGCGCTCTGCGACCGCTGCGGGAGCTCCCAGGTGCCGGTCGCCGTGCGCTCCTCGGCCATCGCCGAGGACCTGCCCGACGCCAGCTTCGCCGGCGAGCACGACACGTTCCTGTGGGTGCGCGGCGCCGAGAGTGTCCTGCGGCACGTCACCCGCTGCTGGTCGAGCCTGTTCACGGCCAGGGCCATCGCCTACCGGCACGAGACCGGCCACGACCACGACGTCGTCGCCATGGCGGTCGGGGTGCAGAAGATGGTGCGCCCCAAGGCGTCCGGGGTGGCGTTCACACTCAATCCCAGCGACGGCGACCGCTCGCAGGTCGCCATCGAGGCGGCCTGGGGCTTCGGCGAGGGCATCGTGGCCGGCGAGGTGACGCCCGACAGCTTCCTGATCGACAAGGTCCTCGGCGAGATCGTGAAGCGGACGATCTCCGACAAGCGGCACGAGTACCGGCTCACCCGGCGCGACACGGTCGAGCGGGCCCCGGTGGACCCGGCGCGACGCACCGCGCCGAGCCTCACCGACGACGAGGTGCGCGCCGTGGCCCGCCTGGCCCGCCGCGCCGAGAAGCACTACGGCTGCCCCCAGGACGTGGAGTGGGCCATCGACCACGACCTCCCCGCGGGAGCGAACGTCACCCTGCTCCAGGCCCGTCCCGAGACGGTCTGGAGCCGGCGGCCGCACGCACCCGTGGCCACCACGGGAGGCGACGTCGCGGCCAGCATCGTCGCCACCCTCCTGTCGCCGCTGCACGCACGACCCAGCTCGGATGCGGCCGGGCCCAAGCGCCCGTGACGCCGCTCCACAGAAAGGACACTGGCATGGCGGACCGGTTCCCCAGCCCCTTCGAGATCGAGACCCCTCCGGGCGCCGAGGGGTGGCAGGGGCTCTACACCTACTCCCTGCCCTTCAGCGAGGACCGCCGCGAATACGAGGACTCGATGTTCTGGTTCCAGGACGGGGTCCACTGGCCAGAGGTCATGAGCCCGTGGGACGCCACCTTCTACGAATTCGCGATCGCCTCGCTGTCGCAGTACAACACCCGCCACTATCTCATCCCCCCGGCCCTCGGCGTCGACTACCGGGTGCTCAACGGCTATGCCTTCCTCTCCCCGGTGGGCGTAGCCGATCCTGGCGAGATCGAGGCGCGGGTCCCCCACTTCCTGGAGCGGGCCGGCTTCTACTTCCAGAACTGGGACACGCTCTATGACCAGTGGATGACGAAGGTCCGCGCGCTCATCGGCGAGATGGAGGCGCTGCGCTTCGAGCCGCTGCCGGACAAGGAGGACCTCGCCGTGGTCACCGAGGGCCGCGGCACCGGTTCCGGCTTCGAGCTGCTGCAGCGCTACCACCGGCTGGTGGACCTGGCACTGCAGCTCTGGCAGTACCACTTCGAGTTCCTCAACCTTGGCTACGCCGCCTACCTCGACTTCTTCGGCTTCTGCAAGCAGGCCTTCCCCAACATCCCGGACCTGGCGATCGCCAGGATGGTCGCCGGAGTCGAGGTGGACCTGTTCCAGCCGGACGAGGAGCTGAAGAAGCTCGCCCGCCTGGCCGTCGACACGGGCGTCGACGGCGCCTTCGGGGAAACCGCCCCGTCGGCCGTCATCGAGGCGCTGCGGAGCTGGCCGACGAGCGCTGGCCAGGCGTGGCTCGACCAGTGGGAGGCGTCGGCGCAGCCCTGGTTCAACTTCTCGGCGGGCAGCGGCTTCTACCACACCGACGAGGTCTGGCTCGAGCACCTCGAGATCCCGTTCGGGTTCGTCCGGGACTACATCGCCAAGCTCCGCGCCGGCGTCGACATCCGCCGCCCGATCGAGGCGATCCGCACCGAACGTGACCGCATCGTGGCCGAATACTCCGAGCTGCTCGCCACCGACGAGGACCGCGCCGCCTTCGAGCAGAAGCTCGGGTTGGCCCGGGTGGTCTTCCCGTATGTCGAGAACCACAACTTCTACGTCGAGCACTGGAGTCATTCGGTGCTGTGGCGCAAGATGCGCCAGATCGGCAGCGCCTTTGTCAAGGAGGGGTTCTTCGCCGACGAGGACGATGTGTTCCTCCTCAAGCGCGACGAGGTACCCGAGGCGCTGTGGGACATGTACAGCGCCTGGGCGGTCGGCGTGGAGCCGCGCGGGCCGCGATACTGGCCGCGGGAGCTCGACCGCCGCAAGCGCATCCTGGCAGCGCTCAGGGCGTGGTCGCCGCCGCCGGCGCTCGGCAGGCCGCCCGAGGTCGTCACCGAGCCGTTCACGATCATGCTGTGGGGCATCACCGGTGACAGCGTCAGGCAGTGGCTGGGATCGTCGCAGGGCGGTGACGGCAGCCTGAAGGGCTTCGCGGCCTCGCCGGGGGTCGCGGAAGGCCCGGCTCGGGTCATCTTCTCAGCCGACCAGATCGCCGAGGTCCAGGAGGGCGAGATCCTCGTCGCCCCCCTCACCGCCCCCAGCTGGGCGCCGATCTTCGGCAAGATCAAGGCGACTGTCACCGACGTCGGCGGCATGATGGCGCACGCCGCGATCGTCTGCCGCGAGTACGGGCTGCCGGCGGTGACCGGCACGGCCTTCGGCACCAAGACCATCAAGAACGGCCAGCGCATCCGTGTCGACGGCAGCAACGGCACGGTCACCGTCCTGGACTGAAGGAGGCGCGAGCATGCTCACCGCCCAGCAGAACGCCGAGCTGACCCGCGTGGGCCCCGGGACGCCCATGGGCGAGCTCCTGCGCCGCTACTGGTACCCGGTGGCCTTCACCCGCCAGCTCGACGAGTTCCCGGTCAAGCGGGTCCGGCTGCTCGGCGAGGACTGGGCGGTCTACCGCACCATCGGCGGCTCCTACGGGATCGTCGAAGAGCACTGCCCGCACCGGCGGGCCTCCCTTGCCTACGGCGTGGCCGAGGAGAACGGCATCCGCTGCGGCTACCACGGTTGGCTGTTCGGCCTCGACGGGGCCTGCCTGGACCAGCCCGCCGAGATGGACAAGACCTCCTTCAAGGATCGAGTGAAGGCGAACGCCGGCATGGCCCAGGAGCTCGGCGGCATGGTCTGGGTCTACGTCGGCCCGCGGCCAGCGCCGCTGCTGCCGCGCTACGACGTGTACGTGATGGACGGCCAGCGCGACATCGGTCACGCGATGCTGCCCTGCAACTGGCTGCAGATCATGGAGAACGCCGTCGACCCGCACCACGTCGAGTGGCTGCACGGCCGCTACTTCGAGTTCCTCGGCAACCGGCTCGGCTTCGACGCGCCAACGTCCTTCCAGCGCAGGCATCTCAAGATCGCCTTCGACGAGTTCGAGCACGGCATCATCAAGCGGCGCCTGCTCGAGGGGCACACCGAGGAGGACGACGACTGGGCGGTCGGGCACCCGCTGGTCTTCCCGTACTGCATGCGCGTGGGCGGCGGCGGGATCGACCAGATGCAGATCCGCGTCCCGGTCGACGACACCACCACCTGGTTCGTGCTCTACACCGTGCACAACCCGGACGGTGGCCGGTGGGAGCCCCAGGCCACGATCCCCGACTACGAGCTGCCCTGGCGCGACGACCTGGGCAACCACGTCGTCGACTACGTGGAGGGCCAGGACATCATGGCCTGGGTGACCCAAGGCCCGATCACCGACCGGACCGTCGAGCACCTCGGCAAGTCCGACGTGGGGATCGCAATGCTGCGCAAGCAGTTCAAGCAGCAGCTCGCCGCCGTGGCCGAGGGCCGTGACCCCATCGCGGTGATCCGCGACCCGGCGGACAACGCGCGGATCGACCTGCCGTGCGAGAAGAACAAGTTCGGCGCCGGCGCCGAGTTCGCGATCCAGTGGATCGACCGGGGCTTCTCCCGTTACTCGCCGCAGCTGCGGGAGCTGCTGCGGCTGCACGTCGAAGCGGCCGAGTCCCGGGCGAGGGCGGCAACCGGTGCCTGAGGAGCGGGACCGGGGCCGCCGGGCCGGCACGGCGGACGGGCCATCGGAGGAGGCCATGCCGGAGGACCCGCACCCGCTGCCGCTGCCCAGCGCGTGGTTCAGCCGCGACGCCGAGCGGCACCTGCTCGACGCGCCGCGACACTGCCCACGCTGCGGCGCGTCGGTCTCGGGCTCCGCCGGGCTGGTGGTGGAGTACTGGGTCGCCGAGGACCGCGTCTTCTACTGCTGGTGCCGGGCGTGCGACTGGACTGGGACCGTCGTCCACGTCGAGCGTCACGTGGGGCACGAGGCGGCCGGGTAGGTGACCGTGCCGGTGCCGCGAGAGTGGTCCAGGGGAGGTCGGGCGTGCGGGCGATGATGCGAGAGCTGTTCTGTGGCCGCGAGGACGAGGTCGTCCGCTCTGAGGGGGTCGCAGCCGTGCGCGCGGCCCGGATGCTGGGCTGCCGCACCGGCGTCCTGACCAACGACCTGACCCTGTTCCACGATGACGAGTGGATCGCCGGCATCCACGTCCTGACGGAGGTGGACGCGGTGGTCGACGCCGCGCGACTGGGGGTCCGCAAGCCCGACCCGGCGGCCTACCACGCGGCGCTCGACGTGCTGGGGGTGACCGCGCCGGAGGCGGTCTTCGTCGACGATCACCCGGTCAACGTCGACGGCGCTCGAGCCGTCGGCATCCCGGCGGTCCTGTTCGACGTGGTCCGCCCGACCGAGTCCTACGCACAGGCCCTCGCGCTCCTGGACGCCCAGCCATGAGAGGTATCCTGACCCTGTCCCAACCTGCTCGCGCGTCGGCGCCTGCCGTTCGTCCAAGGGAGAGCGCGGTGAACCTTGAGCAGTTCAGCCGGCCGGGTCGCCTGGCCGGACCGGGGGAGCAGATCTCCACCGAGGAGCTGGCCCTGGCCGCACGCAACCACGGCATGCCGCTGGAGGCGCTGCGCTATGATCTCACCCCCGCGGGCCTGCACTACGTGCTGATCCACTACGACATTCCCGCAGTCGACCCCGACACCTGGCGGCTCAGCGTCGGCGGGCTCGTCACCCGGCCGTTGACACTCGACCTCGACGCGCTACGGGAACGTCCACCCACGACCGTGCGGGTGACGATGGAGTGCGCAGGAAACGGCCGGGCCCGGCTCCAACCGCGGCCGGTGAGCCAGCCATGGCTGGTCGAGGCGGTGGGCACCGCGGAGTGGACCGGTGTGCCGTTGCGCGACGTGCTCGCCGAGGCGGGACTGGACCCGTCCGCGCTGGAGGTGGTGTTCACCGGCGCCGACCACGGCATCGAACGCGGAGTCGAGCAGGACTATCAGCGCAGCCTGGCGATCGCCGAGGCCATGCGCGAGGAGATGCTGCTGGCCTACCAGATGAATGGCCAGCCGCTGCCGCCCCAGCACGGGTACCCTCTGCGCCTGGTCGCGCCGGGCTGGTACGGCATGGCCCACGTGAAATGGTTGCGGGACATCACCGTGATCGGCGCGCCGTTCGCCGGTTTCCAACAGGCCGTTGCGTACCGATTTCGCCAGCACGCCGACGAACCGGGCGAGCCGGTCACGCGCATCGCGCCGCGAGCGCTGCTGGTGCCGCCCGGCTACCCGGACTTCATGTCCCGCACCCGCATCGTCCGTCCGGGAGACATCCTGATCGAAGGACGCGCCTGGTCTGGCCGGACAGCGGTGAGCGCAGTCCAGGTGAGCACCAACGGCGGCCGGACCTGGGCGCTCGCGACACTGGACGAGCCAGGTGAGCATCCATGGGCGTGGCGCCACTGGTCGTACCGTTGGCGGGCCACCCCCGGCCAGTATGTGCTGACCGCCCGCGCGGCCGACGCCCACGGGACCCAACCGGTAACGCATGCCTGGAACCTGGGCGGGTTCGCCAACAATGCGGTGCAACTGGTCCCAGCGGTCTGCCTACCCTGAACCGAACCCACACCACCCACCACCAGCTGGCGAGAAATGGTCCTGAAGAGCCTTCCAGACCAACGGAATAATTCTAATTAACTCAGTCGTCCTCATTCTCGCAGGAGGCTTGACGGTGCGTGCGCGGACCAGCAATGTAGCGGTGCGCCAGCTCCCTGTAGTAAAACCACAGGGATCACGGCCTAATGTTGCGAGGGGGGACCATGGCCAAGCTCACGGTCGACCAGTTGCGCGAGCAGGTCCGCGGCGAGGTGATCACACCCGACGATGAGGCCTACGGCAGTGCCCGCACGGTCTACAACGCCATGATCGAGCGGCGGCCGGCAGTCGTCGTGCGGTGCGCCAATACCGGCGACGTCATCGCCACGGTGAACTTCGCGCGCGACCACCAACTCGACCTGGCCGTGCGAGGTGGTGGGCACAGCGTGCCCGGCTTCGGCACCTGTGACGACGGTGTGGTCATCGACCTGGCCGGGATGCGGGGCGTGCGCGTCGATCCCGCAGGCAGGACGGCGCGCGTCGAAGGGGGTGCCACCTGGGGCGACCTCAACGCCGCGACGCACGCCTTCGGCCTTGCCACGACCGGCGGCATCATCTCGACGACGGGCGTCGGCGGGCTCACCCTCGGCGGCGGCATCGGCTACCTCGCCCGCGGATACGGGCTGTCCTGCGACAACCTGGTGTCGGCCGACGTCGTGACCGCCGACGGCCGTTTCCTGGTGGCGTCCGAAAAGGAGAACGACGACCTGTTCTGGGCGCTCCGTGGTGGTGGCGGCAATTTCGGCGTGGTGACCTCGTTTGAGTTCCGGCTGCATCCCGTCAAGGACATCTACGGTGGGGCGATGTTCTACGAGCTGAGCGACACCGGTGACGTCCTACGCTTTTACCGCCAATTCATCGCCGACGCGCCCGAGGAGCTCGGTGCGTTCCCGGCCTTTCAGATCGCCCCGCCACTTCCCGTAATCCCCGAAAACCGCCACGGCGACCCGTTCATCGCGATCGTGGCGTGCTGGGCCGGGCCGCTCGACCAGGGACCGCGTGCCCTGCAACCGTTCCACGACCTCGCGCCGGTCGTCGCCGAGCTCGTCGGCCCGATGCCCTACCCCGCGCTCAACAGTGCGTTCGATGCGCTTGTCCCGCCCGGCCTGCAGCACTACTGGAAGGCCAACTTCGTGACCGATCTCACCGACGAGGCGATCCAGGCGCACTCGGAGCATGGACCGAAGGTGCCCGTCGTCAATTCCACCGTGCACATCTATCCGATCAACGGCGCGTGTCACCGGGTCCCCCCCGACGCGACCGCGTTCGCGTACCGCGACGCCAACTTCGCCACCGTGATCGCAGGCATGTGGCCTGAGCCGGCCGACAACCAGGCCAACATCGGGTGGGTGCGCGACTACTACGACGCGACCGCGCCCCACTCGGAAGAGGGCGGCTACGTCAACTTCATGGCCGCAGACGACCAGGACAGGGTCAAGGCCAACTACCGCGGCAACTACCAGCGTCTCCTCGACATCAAGAGGAAGTACGACCGGGACAACCTGTTCCACCTGAACCAGAACATCAAGCCGTAAGGCCTCTACTCTTCGTCAGAACCACCACGCCGTGGGTGGCGCCGGTTGAGCGGCCACTCCTTCTCGTCCTCGTCGGCGTGCTTGATCAGCGGCGCGGTCATCACCTGCTCGTGCTGGAACAGGTCCGCCGTCCCGACCCTCACCGATTCGGTCTGGCTCCCCGCGGCGAACACGACCGTGTCGTGCTGGAACACCTCCGGATCGACGTACACAGGCGCGCCCAGCAGCGAGCCAAGTGGCGGCAGAGCACCCAGCTCGACGTCTGGGAAGTCCCGTTGCAGTTCCGCTTCGGTGGCGAGCCGGGCATGACGGTCGTTCACCGCGGCTTGCACGAGATGCAGGTCGAGGCGGCACGTTGCCGGAACGACCACCAGCGCATGGCCGCCCGTGACCCGCACCGCGATCGTCTTGATCACCTCGGTGGCATTGACGCCAAGCGCCCTCGCCTCGGCGATCGAGGTGTAGGTCCGCTGGTGTGCGACGGGCTCGAACGTCACGCCTTGCCGCTCGAGGTGCTCCCTCACGCTGGACATCACCCTCGCCCTCCTCTTCCTCGGGCGGCTCAGCGCATTCGCTTCCGGCTCGCCCGCGGCCGGGCCATGCTCGACTTCCCCCTCCTCAAGTGACGACCACCTTGCGGTTCCGCGCAGCAGCAAGCGTCCCGGCGCACAGGGCAGCGGCCACCCCTCCTATCATGGCATCCGCCGTGCACGCAATCCACGTGGCCGGTTCACGCTTTGGGATCGCGCTGGGAGGGGGTATCATCACAACCTGGCGATTCCGGGCGCCTCTGGGTCCGCGGGCAGAGCTGCAAGCTCACCGGTTGCAGTGGGGCGATCGACGGCTGGTCTTTCCCGCCCGATGGAGCGGACCGCGGGCGTGAGGGAAGGGCTGCCATGCCCGCTGGGCCACGTTCGCTGCCGAGTCGGCCGAGCCTGCGGTACCTGAAGCTCGAGGCGAAACGTCGCCTGGCCGCTGGCGAGTTCGCCGCCCTGCACGACGCGCAGGCGGCCATCGCCTGGGAGCACGGCCTGCCGAATTGGACCGCGCTCAAGCAGCTCATCTGCGCCCAGCCGCAGCAGGAAGGTCACGCGCTGGCGCAAGTGCGATGGGTGATCGCCCGTTTCAGGGACGCCGGCCAACCGGCGTGGGCAGCCCCCGACGATGACGAGCTGCGCCAGCATTTCGATGACCAGTTGCTGACCGCGGTTCCGGCCGGCGAGCTGATCGCGGCGATCACCAGCGTGGCCGCGGACCTGCGCGAGGAGCCCATCGTCGTTGGCCAGGCGCCGCTGTCGGCCCGCGTCCGGATCGCCGGCCTGGAGGTCTTCGCGTCGGTCGAGGCTGACCCGCCGCACCGGCTGACCGGGCTGCAGGCGTTTCCCACCGGCAGGCGGATCACCGACACGCGCGTGGCGGCACCGCCGCCGGCCCGCACCCTCGGCGAGGTTCCCGCTGAGATGGCCGGGGTCGCGGACGGAGCCTTCGCCGAGCTCGGCCTGGCCGCCCTGGTCCTGGCCGGCGGCGGCCCGGACACCCCCGCGTGGGTGCTCGCGCGGGGCTGGGCGGACCTGGACCGGGGCGAGGTCCTGGACCCCGGCCACCGGTTCCCGGCACTGGGGATCGCCGCGCTGGTCACCGCCACCGCCGTGCTGCGGCTCATCGCCGACGGCCGCTTCGGTCTCGATACCCCCGCCAACGACTGCCTGCGCGCGGTGCGCCTGGCTGACGACACCATCACCGTCAGGGAACTGCTCAGCCACACCGCCGGGGTCGGCAGCCCCACCCCCGCCGAGCTGTCCGCCGACACCGTCCCTGACCTGGCGACGCTCGCCGGCCCGGTGATCGCCTGGGGCGGCACGCGCGGGGTTGTCCGGCCCAGCAACGGCGGCTACGCCGTGCTCGGGCAGCTGATCGCCGATGTCACCGGATCACCGTACGCCGACGCGGTCACCCGCCTGGTGCTGGAGCCCCTGGGGATGAGCGGCTCGTGGTTCCCCACCCGCACGGCCGACCTCGGCCCCGATGCGGTCACCGGCTACAGCCTGACACCGGAGGGCGCCTTCGTGCCGGTTCCGGCCTGGGTCAGCACCATCCCGGCCGTCGGCGGGCTGTGGGCGACGGCGGCCGACCTCGTGCGCCTGGGGGCCGGGTGGTCGTCGCTGCTGCCCGGGACGCTCGCGCGCGAGGCGCTCACGCCGCAGGCCGCACTGGAACCCGGCGGACCTCGGGTGGGTCTCGGCTGGCTCATCGCCCCCCGCGGCGACGTCGCCGTGCACGCCGGGGCTGGCCCCGGGGCCACCGCATCCCTGCTCGTCCGCATCCGCGACAACCAGGTTCACCTCACCATGACGAACAGGATGGTACCGGTCGATCCCATCAACGAACGCGTGCTGGGTTCCTGGACGAACCCAACGCACTAACGAGAAGGGAAGCACATGTACCAGCCGTACCCGGGTGGCGCCCAGATGCCCGAAACTCCGCGGCCGCCCGCCCCCGCTTCGGTGCGCAACGCCGCCAAGGTCATGCACGCGGGACCGGTCGCGAGCCTGATCGGCGCCGCCCTGTGGATCTTCATTGCCTGGCGGGGCAGCTCCAGCGCCTTCTTCACGGCAACACCGCCATGATCGAGGTGGACCGGCTCAGCAAGCGCTTCGGCCCCGTCACCGCGGTCGACGGCCTCAGCTTTGCGGTCCGGCCCGGCCACGTGACCGGCTTTCTCGGGCCCAACGGCGCCGGCAAGACGACCACGATGCTGATCATCCTGGGCCTGGACGCCCCCACATCGGGCACAGCGCTCGTCGAGGGCCGCCGGTACCAGGGGATAATCCGCCCGCTGCACGAGGTCGGCTCGCTGCTGGACGCCAACGCCGTCCACCCCGGTCGCAGCGCCTACAACCACCTGCTGTCGGTCGCGCAGAGCAACGGGATCGGGCGGCGCCGGGTCACGGAGGTGCTGCAGCTGACCGGGCTGGACGCGGTAGCGGACAGGCGCGCGGGGGGCTTCTCGCTCGGCATGAAGCAGCGGCTCGGCATCGCCACGGCGCTGCTGGGCGACCCCCCGGTCCTGATGTTCGACGAGCCGGTCAACGGCCTGGACACAGAAGGCATCCAGTGGATCCGCCAGCTTTTCAAGTCACTGGCCGCCGAGGGCCGCACCGTCTTCGTATCCAGCCACCTGATGAGCGAGATGGCGCTGACCGCCGACCACCTGATCATCATCGGGCGTGGCAGGCTGATCGCCAACACGCCCACGGCCCGGTTCGTCGAGTCCAGTTCACGCAGGGACGTGCTGGTGCGATCGCCGCGGGCCGGCGAGTTCGCCGGCTTGCTCACCACCCGCGGCGCGGCCGTCGTGCCGGAGGACGATGGCGGGCTGGCCGTGACCGGCATGGATGCGCCCGCCATCGGGGACCTGGCCGCGGAGAACGGCATCGCCGTTCACGAACTGGTACCACGCCATGCCTCCCTCGAGGAGGCCTACCTGGACATCACCAGCGACAGCGTCGAGTACCGCGCTGGCGTGCCCACGCCGCAGAAGTTCCCCACAGCCCGGGAAAGGACGCCTGACCCATGACTGCATTGGAGAGCCGGCCCGCTCACACGGCCGTGCCATCACTCGCCATTCGCGCCAGCGACGTGCTCACCTCGGAGTGGACCAAGCTCCGCTCGGTCCGCTCGACGTACTGGACGCTGCTCATCGTCGGCGTCACGCCCATCGGACTCAGCGCCATCGTCGCTCTCACCCTCGCAACCCAGCCCGCAGCCGGCCGGTCACAGATTGACCCGCTCTTGCCGAGCTTCATCGGCTTGGAGTACGCCGTGCTCGCCATCGGCGTCCTGGGCATCCTGGCGTTCAGCTCCGAGCACGCCACCGGGCTGATCCGCACGACGTTCGCGGCGGTGCCGCGGCGCCGGGCGGTGCTTGCCGCCAAGGCGGCCGTCGCGGGGACGGTGGCGTTCATCGTCGGCGAACTGGTCTCCTTCGCATCGTTCTTTCTCGTCCAGGCGATCCTGTCCGGTCATCACCGCGGCCTGTCCGTTTCTCACCCCGGTGTGCCGGGGGCCGTGCTGGCCGAGGGTATCCTCCTGTTCGTCTGCGCCATGGTGGGCGTCGGGCTCGGCGCGATGATCCGGCACGCGGCAGGCGCCGTGGCGGCGCTGGTCGGACTGATCTATCTCCCGGCCGTCCTGGGTCTGCTGCCGGCCCCGTGGAACGACAGGATCGGCAGGTTCACGCTGTTCTACGCCGCTCAGCAGGTGGTAGCTCTCCACCCGCGGACGGACCTGTTCTCCCCGGCCCTGTCCATGCTGGTCCTCATCGCCTGGCCAGCCGCCGCTCTCCTGACCGCCGCCCTCCTGATCACCCGGCGGGACGCGTGACACCTTCGGGCGTTCCACGCCGCGGGCGCGCGGCGCACTGGAGCGGACCTACATGCTCCGCCTTACCGCCGCGAGCATCGCGCTGGATGAGAGCTGTTCCGGGTGCTTGAGCCTCGGGCTCGCCAATGCCCGAAGAAGGCCGACGCCGGCGCATCTCGCGGGTGCTGCTGCCCGGTGACGAAGCGGCCGAGAGCGGCCTGGAGACGAGGAGAAGCAGAGCCCATGCGCTACGAGGAGGTTCGTTTCGACAGCAACGGATGCGCCATTGCGGGGACCTTACCGAGGCGACGATGCCGGTGGCCGCCGCGCTCGTCCTCGCCGGGTCCGGCAAGGCCAACCGGGATTCGGACGCGCGGCTGCCGGGCCACCGAATGCTTCGGGCCGGGGTGACCAAGGCGGTCGCTGGTGCGCTCGCCGGGGCGCAGGTGTCGACATTGCGGTACGACAAGCGAGGGATCGGTGCCAGCAGCGGCGACTATCTCCGTGCCGGGATGACCCAGAGGCTCGCCGACGCGCGCGCTGGGCTCGGCTGGCTTGCCGCCCGGGCCGCCGGGCTCCCGCTACTGGTCGTCGGGCACAGCGAGGGCGCCTGGTACGCGGCGGAGCTGGCCGCGGACGAGGATGTCGACGGCGTCGTGCTGCTGTCCGTGGCGGCGCGGCCCGGTGAGCAGGTCCTCGCCTGGCAAACGGAGATGCTGCTTCCCAGACTGCCGCTGGCGGCCAGAACGGTCTTGCGGATCACCCGTAGCGACCCCATCCGAACGCAGCGCAAGCGGCTGGCGCGGATCCGGGCGGCCCCCGGGCGATGTCATGCGCATCCAGGGAGTGCGGGTCAATGCCCGCTGGATCCGTGACTTCCTCACCTACGACCCGTCGTCGGCTCTCGCCCGCATCAAGGTGCCTGTCCTCGCGATCACCGGAGGACAGGACCTCCAGGTGCCGCCCGAAGACGTCGACACCATCGGGCGCCTTGTCAGCGGACCGTTCGAAGGTCACGTCATCGACAACCTGAGCCATCTGCTCCGGCCCGATCCCGCTGCGATAGGTCCGCGCGGCTATCGCCGTGCGGTTCGCCAGCCAGTGAGCCCCGAGGTCCTGGTAATCATCACCGACTGGGTGGCGAGCCACTGGAGCCGGCAGAGACAAGAACTGTGTCGCTCCGAGGATTGGCCCGACCAGAATGGACAAGCATGAGTCCTAGTCGGGAACGGGAAGAGGGAGCCAAGACGGTGCGCTATCTGTCGAAGACAACAGTTCTCACGTGTGCCCTGCTGTTCGTGGCCGGAGTCGTCGCCGGCATCTTCATCTACATCCACCGGTCACCAGTCGTCGAGGAACAGGTTCCCGGCGCAAATGCCATTCCCGCTCACATCCTGTTGGCCTTTGTTGCGGTAGCCCTCTTCATCGGACTCCCCAGGCTTCGGCTGGCCAAACAGGCCCCCTACTCGATATGGGTGGCGCCCTTTTCACAGTCGAGTCTCGATCGTTTCAAGCAGACGATGCGGCTGCGCTCGGGCGTCCCGCCGGGAAATATCGCACGAGCCGTCCTCGCCGGCCTGCTGTCGATCCTGCTGCTGTACAATTTCTTTCGGGCAGGCGGGCAGCCCATCGGAGGCCTTGACCCAAATTTCACCACCAACGCGTGGGGTGGGCCGAGCTACCTTGGCGCGATGCTCGCACATTACTTGGACGGGGTATACCTGTTCTACGTTGAAGCGTTGCTGTTGAACCTGGTTCTCGTGAAGTAGAGCAGCGCGAACTCCACCCAGGATCGTACAGATCGGAGCGCTCGATCGGGCCGCCCCAATCGTTCGGTCGGGCCACAACGGCCGACGACGTCTCGCACACCGGCGTCGGCGGTCCGACCCTCGGCGGTGGAGCGGGCTGGCTTGCCCCTCAGTTCGGCCTTCCTGGCACCGATGGGCGCAAACTGCAGATAGCGCTTGTTCGGTCGCGCTCGCGGCTGTTCGCACCCTCGACCCGATGGGTCGCGGATAACGGGTCTCCGACTCGGCGTTGGGAGTCCCGGGTGCCTGCGTCAGGCCGGCGTCGAGCCGGGTGGCGATCGGCGCCCAGTCGAGCAGGGGCGACCTGTAGAGGTCGGCAAGGTTGGTGGCTTCCACGGTGGATTGGACGCCGCCGACCGTCAGGATTCATCGGAACGAGAACGGCCACACACGCGGCCTTCCTCGGGAGCTGGTCGATAGGGGACGAGGTTCAGCTGTCGCGTGTGTCGTGGAACGACGGGGAGTAGCAGACGGCGACGAGCAAGCCCTCGGGGCTCAACAGCCGGGCGGTGATCTGGGTCCACGGCTCCGTACGGGCCTCGTGGATGAGCCGATAGCCCTTGGCCTTGAGTTCGGCGGCCGCGGCGGCGACGTCAGCGACCTCG
>WNGF01001414.1_pt1 | contig 35205 bp, 22 predicted proteins | sample 5400641 | NCBI WGS metagenome assembly WNGF01 (sample SAMN13153371, study PRJNA577476) | soil metagenome | isolation source: 80 cm soil or saprolite under grassland replicate 2 | place: USA:California | collected 2016-06-15 | reverse complement strand
GGTCTCAGCCGCCGGCTTTCTGCTCGACGGCTCCGCGACCGGTGCTAGGCTGGGAGGCAATGACAACACCAGTGGCTCCTGCGCCCCAGAAGATCAACCTGCGTCGGCCTGACATCATGCAAGCCGTGCAGGCCCAGGTGCTCTCGCACTACCGCTCGGAATTGGTGGACCGCATCCGCGCGCGCGGTCACGTGCTTTCGGCCGGTGGCCTGACCGTCAAATTAGCCAAGGAATTTGGCTTTTGTTATGGCGTGGAGCGGGCCATCGACCTGGCCTACGCGGCGCGCAAGGTTTATCCGCATCAGCCCATCTACATCCTGGGTGAAATCATTCACAACCCCGAAGTCAACGACCAACTGCGGGAAATGAGCATTCGTTTCCTCTCCGGCAAGGAGAAGAACGCCGACCTGGAGGATCTCCGGGAAGGCGATGTGGTCATCATTCCCGCCTTCGGCGCGGAAGTCGCCACGATGGAGAAACTCAAGGCCAAAGGCTGCCAGTTTGTCGACACGACGTGCGGCGACGTGATGAGCGTTTGGAAGCGGGTGCGCCAGTATGCCAATGATTCGGTCACCAGCATCATCCACGGCAAGGCCTGGCACGAAGAAACCAAGGCCACCAGCTCCCGCGCCACGGCCAACGGGGGCGGCCATTATCTCGTCGTGTTCACCCTGGCGGAGACCGACTACGTTTGCGATTACATTCTCAAGGGCGGAAACAAGGAGGAGTTCCTGGCCAAGTTCAAGGGCGCCTATTCGGCCGGCTTCGATCCCGATGTGCACCTCAACGCCATTGGGGTGGCCAACCAGACCACGATGCTGCGCGGGGAAACTGAGGAGGTGCAACGCCGGTTGCGGGGAGCGATGGAGCAGAAGCATGGAGCGGCCAACCTCGACAAGCATTTTCGATTCTTCGACACCATCTGCGGCGCCACCCAGGATCGGCAGGACGCCCTGCAAAAACTGCTGGCTGAACCGCTCGACCTGCTCCTGGTGATCGGCGGTTATAATTCCTCCAACACTTCGCACCTGGCGGAAATGGGGGAGGCAAAACGACCCACTTATTTCATCAAGAATGCCGCCAAGATGGTCTCCGACAAAGTAATTCAGCATTACAATCAACATCTGCACAAGGAAGTCGAAACGGAGCACTGGCTGCCGCCGGGGAACATCACGGTCGGCGTCACCGCCGGCGCGTCCTGCCCGAACAATTTGATCGAAGAAACCATTCGACGCCTCTTCGAGCTGCGCGGAATTTCTGTGCAGGCAGTGCTGGCGCAGTGAGCGGCGCAACAAGTTAAGTGAGTTAACTCGTTTAACTCATTGAACGGATTGAGCAATGCCCTGCACCCGCTTGGATTTGGAAAAGCGCGAGAGGTTGGTGCTTTCCCCCTGCGCCCAATTCAGCTCCGAGAGCCGCGGCCGGGTGCACGAGGAGGAACCGCCTGAGTTCCGCACGCAATATCAACGAGACCGCGATCGCGTGATCCACTCCAGGGCCTTCCGCCGGCTGGAATACAAGACACAGGTTTTCCTCAACGGCACCGGGGATCATCTCCGCACCCGGCTGACCCACACCATGGAAGTCGCGGCGATCGCCCGCAACATCGCCCGGGCGCTGCGCTTGAACGAAGATCTCACCGAGACCATCGCCCTGGCCCACGACCTGGGCCATTCGCCGTTCGGCCATAAAGGTGAAACGGCCCTGGACCGGTTGATGAAGGACCACGGCGGCTTCGAGCACAACCGCCAAAGCCTGCGCATCGTGGAGTGGCTCGAGCAGAAATATCCGCAGTTCGCCGGGCTGAATCTGACCTGGGAAGTGCGCGAGGGATTGGCCAAGCACGCCACGAGTTTTGATCACCCCGGCCAGCGCCAGGGCTTCCGCGCCAGGTCGCCGTCTCTCGAAGCGCAAGTGGCGAACCTGGCGGATGAGATCACTTATTACAGCCATGACCTGGACGACGGGCTGACGGCCCGGCTTCTATCCGAGAACCAGCTCCGGCGCGAAGTCGAGGCCTGGCGCCAGGCCGCCCGGCGGGTGACCAGGCAATTCGGCCAGTTACCGGACGAAAGCCGCCGATATTACATCATCCGCTGCATCATCGATGACGAAGTCAAAGACGTCGTCGAGACCTCGGAAGCTGCCATCCGGATGGCCGGCGTGAAATCTGCCGATGAGGTGCGTCTCCAAGCCAAGCGGCTCATCTGCTACAGCCCCGGGCGCCGCCTGCTCAACCTGGAGCTCCGAAAATTCCTTTACCACAATCTCTACTACAATCCGGAAGTGCACGAGCCGAACCGCCGCGCCGTGCGCATGTTGAAGGAACTGTTCGCCCACTTCATGGCGCACCCGCAACAGATCGGCGAACAATTTCGCAAGCGCGCCCGCAAAGACGGCTGGTCGCGCGCGGTCTGCGATTACCTGGCGGGCATGACCGATCGCTTTGCCATTTTGGAGCATCAACGGTTGTTCGGCCCGGAAAGGTGAACGGATTGCGGATTGCGGATTGCGGGTTGCGGATTGCGGATTACGGGGCGCGTGCTCGGCGGGCCTGGCCCGCAATCCTGCCGCCGTCTTAAAGCACTCCGCGACCTGTACCCCCCCAATCCGCAATCCGCAATCCGCAATCCGCAATCCTTCCAATCCCCGGATGGGTCGGAATTCAGGACGGGTGGCAGCCGGCTCGGTCCAGGAAGCGGACATTTCTGTCCAAGATGCGAACACGCGCGCCGGGTTGACTCGCCGGCCGCTCCGCCGAACCGGGCTCTTTCAGCGAATTTGTCAAGTGGACGCTTAGGTTCCGCTGCCGACGTGCCGATGTCCAAATCGAGACAAGAAACTTTCGAGAATCGAGTTTTAAGCGTCGCACATGATTACGGCAAAGGATTTCAGCAGCGTGGGCCATCGCCCGGTCGCAGGGCGGTGCAAGCCCGCGGCGCCTGCCCCTCCTGCCCCCTCTGCGCCGGCCGGCCCTCCGGCAGAACCGTCTCCGCCCCCGGATGACAAGGCTGAGATCGCGCGCTTGCGGGACACACTTCAGCGCAGCGAAGAATTCGGCCAGGCCCTGCTCAGCACGGTATCGGACCTGATCTTCGAGCTGCGCAAGGACGGATTAATCCTCAGTTTTCATGCGCCGAAGGACAACGAGTTCGCGCTCACCGCCGAAGCGGTGGTGGGGCGGCGCATCATGGAATTATTGACGACGAGCATCGCCCAACTGGCGATGCATTACCTGGAAAAGACGTTTCGCACCGGGGCGATGCAGACATTCTCGTGCCAGTATCTCATGCCCGGCAAACTGCGCTATTTCGAGTCGCGCATTGCCCTGCGCGGCGGGGGGACGGCCCTGGCCATCGTGCGCGACGTGACCGACCGGGAAGCCCTGGTCAAGGAAGTCGTCGAAAGCAGCAGCCGCGTCCAGATGCGGATCGGCCAGGACATCCACGACGGATTGGGCCAACATCTGACCGGCATCACTTTTCTGAGCCGCGCCCTGGAGAAAAATCTGGCGGCGAAAAATCTGCCGGAAGCGGCGGAAGCGGCCGAGATCAGCAAGCAGGTGATCGAAGCGCTCTCGCAAACGCGCAATTTGGCGCGCGGCCTGTTCCCGGTCGAAGTTGAATCCAGCCGTCTCTGCCAGTCCTTCCGCGATTTGGCGACCACGGCGGAACAGTTGTTTCATATTTCCTGCGTGGTGGAGTGCGACAGTCAGCTGGTGGTCAGCAACCGGAACGCCTCCACGCATTTGTTCCGCCTCGTGCAGGAAGCCATCAACAATGCCGTCAAACACGGCAAGGCCCATCGCGTGAGCATCCTGCTGGGCACCGCTGGTGACAAAGCTGTCCTGCGCGTCATTGACGACGGCGTCGGCTTTCCGCCGCAAGGCGGGCGCCGCAGCGGGCTGGGCCTGCGCATTATGACCTATCGGGCGCAGAAAGTGGGCGGCGCGCTGGAGATCCAGCCCGGCCAGCATGGCGGAACGGTCGTGAGTTGCACCTTTAATCCCAACGTCGATGAAAACTGACACCAAACAGCCCAAATCCAAGGAAGCCGAAGTCGCCGCCGACAAGTCGCCGGCCCCGCCGGTGAACCGCAAGCCCAAGACCAAAGTATTGTTGGTCGATGATCATCCTATCCTGCGCGCCGGCCTGGGCAAACTGATCAACCACGAGGCCGACATGATGGTCTGCGGTGAGGCCGAGGATGGGCCCACCGCCTTCGACCTGGTCGGCACCCTCATGCCCGATGTCGCCGTCATCGATATTTCCCTCAAGGGCAGCAACGGCATCGAGTTGATCAAAAACCTCAAGGCCCGCTATCCCGAGCTGCCCACCCTGGTGCTCTCCATGCACGAGGAATCCCTCTACGCCGAACGCGCCCTGCGCGCCGGCAGCCTCGGCTACATCATGAAGGAGGAAGCCATCGAACAAGTCCTGGTCGCCATCCGCCGCGCCCTCGCCGGGGACATTTTTCTGAGCGAAAAGATGAAGAGCAAGATGCTCCAGCAAATGGCCAGCGGCCGGGGCAAGGTCATCAGTTCGCCCATCGAGCAGCTCACCGACCGCGAGTTGGAGGTCTTCCGCCTGATCGGCGAAGGCTGCAGCACCCGCCAGATCGCCGGCCAGTTGCACCTGAGCGTCCGCACCGTCGAGGCCTATCGCGAATACATCAAGACCAAGCTCGGCTTGAAAAACGCCACCGAGCTGGTCCAGCACGCCTTCCACTGGGTCCATCACGAAGCGGCGGCCTAGCCAACAGTTTTGCCGGCGGGAGAAATCGCCGGCTGGTTGGTAACATCAGCCAGGCAGGGACTGCGGTAACGCCGTCCCTGTCCTTTTTGTCTTCGGAACGCGCCAGAAATGCGCCGTTGACACTCCCCCGACCTTTGTTAGTCTCGCCGCTCGTTTTTCACGGATTTTGCTGAGACCAATGAAGACAACCAACCCTCGACGGCCCCGGCGACTGACGGTTCGCGCCGTGCGGTTTTCCTTCCGCGATTCCCGCAACAAGTCTATGGCTAAAGTATCCAAAACCACCAAATACGTTTATCCCTTCGGCAACAAGAAAGCCGATGGAGATGGTTCCAAGAAGGCCCTGCTGGGGGGCAAAGGCGCCAACCTTGCCGAGATGACCCGCATCGGGTTGCCGGTCCCTCCAGGATTCACCATCACCACCGAAGTTTGCACCTACTTCTACGCGAATAAGCGGACTTACCCCCGGGAACTCCAGCTCCAGATCGAGAAGGGCATCGCCAACATGGAAGCCATCATGGGCACTCGCTTCGGCGACATCAATGCCATGCCGCTCCTGGTCGCCGTCCGCTCCGGCGCGCGCGACTCGATGCCCGGCATGATGGATACAATCCTCAACCTCGGCCTGAACGACCAGACCGTCCTGGCCCTCGTCAAGGCCACCCGCAACGAGCGTTTCCCCTGGGACTGCTACCGTCGCTTCATCCAGATGTACGGCGACGTCGTGCTCGGCGTGCAGAAACTGGCCGGGGAAGACCATGAGCCGTTCGAAGTCGTCATCGGCCAGCTCAAGGAGGAACGCCATGGCCACCACGACATTGAAGACACCAAGCTGACCGCCGACGACCTCAAGGAACTCGTCGGCCGCTTTAAAAAACTGGTCAAATCGCGCACCGGCCAGGAATTCCCCGAAAAACCGTGGGACCAGCTCAAGGGGGCCATCGGGGCGGTGTTCGGGTCGTGGATGAATGACCGCGCCGTGGTCTATCGGCGCAAGTACAACATCCCCTCCGAGTGGGGCACGGCGGTCAACGTGCAAGCCATGGTCTTCGGCAACACCGGCGAGTCCTCCGGCTCCGGGGTCGCCTTCACCCGCGATCCGGCGAGCGGGGAAAAAGTCTTTTACGGGGAATTTCTCATGAACGCCCAGGGCGAAGACGTGGTGGCGGGCGTGCGCACGCCGGAGCCGGTCGCCCGCTTGCGCCAGATCCTGCCCCATGCTTACAAGGAACTCGAGTCGGTCCGCCAGACCCTCGAGTCCCATTTCAAGGACATGCAGGATTTCGAGTTTACGATCCAGGACGGCAAATTGTTCATGCTCCAGACCCGGAATGGAAAGCGCACCGGCCTGGCGGCCGTGCGCATCGCCTGTGAAATGGTGCGGGAAAAACTGATCGATTGGGAAACCGCCGTCACCCGGGTCCCGGCCGAACAGCTCGAACAGGTGCTCGCCCCGATCTTCGACCGCGCCTCGGTCAAATCGGCCAAGGTGGTCGCCAAAGGCCTGCCGGCCGGGCCGGGCGCGGCGTCCGGCCAGATTTATTTCAACGCCGAACGTGCCGTGGAAGCTTCGGCCCGCGGTGAAAAAGTGCTGCTCGTCCGCATCGAGACGTCGCCCGAGGACCTGCGTGGCATGATCGCCGCGGAAGGCATTCTCACCGCGCGCGGCGGTGTCAGCTCGCACGCGGCGCTCGTCGCCCGGCAAATGGGGAAAGTGTGCGTTTGCGGCGCCAGCGCGGTGCAAGTGGATTACCAGGCCAAGACTCTCGCGGCGGATGGCCAACTGTTCCACGAAGGCGATTTCCTGTCGATCGACGGAACGGCCGGGGAAGTCTATGCCGGGCAGATCCAGACGGCGGCGTCCGAAGTCATCCAGGGCCTGCTCCAGGATCGGGCCGAGGCGAAGAAGAGCAACACCTACCGCAACTTCACCCAGCTCATGAAGTGGTGCGACCGGGCCACACGCCTCCAGGTCCGCACCAATGCCGACAACCCGGAGCAGACCGCCAATGCCGTCGCCTTCGGCGCCTCGGGCATCGGCCTGTGCCGCACCGAGCACATGTTTTTTGAAGGAGACCGCATTGACGCCATGCGCGAAATGATTCTCGCGGAGAAGACCGAGGATCGTCAGAAAGCGCTCAACCAGCTGCTGCCTTATCAGCGCGAGGATTTTCTCGGCATGTTCAAGGAATTGAAAGGACTGCCCGCGACGATCCGATTCCTGGATCCGCCGCTGCATGAATTCCTCCCGCACGATCACGCCCAGCAGTCCGCCCTGGCCAACAAGATGGGGATCAGCGCCGACAAAATCGCCAAGCGCGTTCATGATTTGCACGAATTCAATCCCATGCTCGGGCACCGCGGGTGCCGACTCGGCATCACCTACCCGGAGATCAGCGCCATGCAGGCCCGGGCCGTCTTCGAAGCCGCCGCCGAATGCCAGAAGGCCGGCATCAAGGCCAAACCCGAAATCATGATCCCGCTCGTCGGCTTTAAAAAGGAGTTCGACCTGCAGGTCGCCCTGGTCCAGGAAGTGGCCAAGCAAGTCCAGGCCGAAAAGCGGGTCAAACTCAGTTATCTCGTCGGCACGATGATCGAAGTGCCCCGCGGCGCCCTGACCGCGGATGAAATCGCGCAGTCCGCCGAGTTCTTCAGCTTCGGCACCAACGATCTCACGCAGACCACCCTGGGCATGAGCCGCGATGACTCCGGTTCTTTCCTTCCCGCTTATCAGGAACTGGAGATTGTGAAGAAGAATCCCTTCGCCACCATCGACCAGACGGGCGTCGGTCAACTCATCCACATCGCCATCGCGAAGGGCCGCCAGTCCCGGCCCGAGATCAAACTCGGCATTTGCGGCGAACATGGCGGCGACCCTGAGTCGGTGAAATTCTGCCATCGCGCCGGCCTCACCTACGTCAGTTGCTCGCCTTTCCGGGTGCCGATCGCCCGCCTGGCCGCGGCCCAGGCCGCGATTGAGGAGAAACGCAGCGCGAAAGCCAGGAAGACAAAGACCTCGTAGCATCCGGCGTGAGCCGGATCGCTTCTCACCAGCGCGAGCCATCGCCCACAGAGATCAGGGCCGACTCACCTCGGCGGCTACGGTTGACGGGCGCAATGACCGCGCTGGCGCGTTTCGTGTTTCGATGCCACAGGTAAGGGGTAATCCGCGTCTGGCCGGTATTCGCAGCGGAGTTGCAATGGCAAACGATAAACAGCGTTTCCTGCGGGCCCAAAACTGAAATCCACCCAGGTTGTTCTCCAGGTTGCGGCGCGGCTCAGTGGCCATGACTATTGACTCGTTTAAAAAGCTAGTGATCTGGCGGGCGGGCCGTTCGATCGCCGTCTCAACTCTCCTGGTCGCGCTTCCCGCGGCGGCGCGCCAAGGCGCGCCGCCGCTGAGCCAACAGCGGGCCGTTGGCCCTTTGCCCGCCGTGCCGCAGCTTGTCCTGCCGCCGGTCGACGTCCAACGCGAGTTGGCGGCCGACCGGGCAGGGGCTGGAAGGACCCCATTGCGCTTCGCCGTGCCGTCCGCCGTGGCGGTGACACCCGCGACTCACGGCACGTGGGAACAACTTCCAGACGGCCGGCTCTGGCGGCTGCGCCTTGTTTCGCCTGGAGCGACCGATTTGAATCTCGGCTTTACCACGTTTTGGTTGCCGGAGGGCGCGACGCTGCATGTTTGCTCCGAGAGCGACGCCTATTTCCAGGGGCCCTACACCCCGCGGGATAACAAGCCGCACGGCCAGCTCTGGACGCCGGTGTTGCCGGGTGAAAGCGCGTTCATTGAGTTGTTCGTGCCGGCGCAAGCCAAGGGTGAACCCTCGATCGTCCTCTCTCAAGTGGGCCTCGGCTATCGGGACCTGTTCCATCGCCAGAAGGACGTGATTACTCCCGCCGCTGGCAGTTGCGAAATCGACGTGGTGTGTCCGCAGGCGGCTGCGTGGAGCAACGAGATTCGCAGCGTGGCTCGCTACAGTATTTCCGGAACCACTCTCTGCACGGGCACGCTCATCGCCGACGTGGCACGTGACCTGCAAAATTATTTTCTGACCGCCAACCATTGCGGCCTGAGCGCGGGCAACGCGGCCAGCGTCGTGGTCTACTGGAATTACCAGTCCCCCACCTGCGGCCAACTCGGCGGGGGCTCCCTCGCCCACAATCAGAGTGGCGCCACCTTTCGCGCGGCCAAAAGCGACGTTGATTTTGCCCTGATGGAGCTGGACGATATCCCTGACTCCAGCTTCAACGTTTACTACTCGGGTTGGGACCGCTCGGGCGCGGGGCCGCCCGGCGCCGTGGGCATCCATCATCCCGACGGCGGTGAAAAGGCCATCAGTTTTTCGACGACCCCGCTGGTCACGGTCAACAGTTGCATCGCGAGCGGTGGCAGCGCCACGCATTGGCGGGTGGTCTGGAGCGCCGGCGTGACGGAGCCGGGTTCTTCCGGCTCCGGCATCTGGGATGCAACCGGCCATCGACTGGTCGGCACCCTGTCGGGTGGTTCCTCGACCTGTACGGCGTCGACGTCGCCTGATTGCTACGGCAAATTTTCGGTGGCCTGGGCCGGCGGCACGTCGGCCGCGACTCGGTTGCGTGACTGGCTCGATCCCCAGAACACCGGCGCCACCAGTGTGCCCGGGCTGGACCCGGGCCTGGTCCCGATCGTGGCGACCGCTGGGGCTTCCGTTCTCGAAGAAGATTGCCAGCCCACCAATGGCGCCATCGATCCCGGCGAGACGGTCACGGTCAATTTCGCCCTGAAGAATATCGGGAGAGTGGGCACAGCCAACCTGATGGCGAGTCTGCAGGCAACCGGCGGCGTCATGTTTCCCAGCGACGCGCAAAGTTTCGGGGCGCTCTCGGGGGGAGGAGCGGCCGTGGCGCGACCTTTCACCTTTACCGCGGGTGGCAGTTGTGGAGGGAAACTGGCGCCGGTGCTTCGGCTGCAGGATGGAACCAACGACCTCGGCCAAGTGATGTTCAGCCTGACGCTCGGCAAGCCCACAGTGGCCCTTTCCCAGGACTTCGAGGGCGTGGTTGCTCCGGCCATCCCGGCCGGATGGACCACATCGTTTTCCGGCGCCGGGAGCGCATGGGCCACCACCATCGCGCCATCGGACCCGCCATCTTCGGCGGCGTTTGCCGGCGATATTGACGCCGTCAGCGATAACCTCCTCACCTCGCCCTCTCTTGTCCTCAATTCCTCCGATGCCCAGCTCACCTTCCGGCACAGTTACAACCTGGAGGCGGGGGCGGGCAGCATCGGTTTCGACGGTGGCGTACTGGAGATCTCGATCAACCACGGAACATTCACCGACATCCTGAGCGCGGGCGGTTCGTTCGTGGATCATGGATACGACCGGACGATCTCCACCCGCTACCAAAACCCCCTGGTCGGCCGTGCTGCCTGGAGCGGCGACTCGGGTGGATTCGTCAACACCACGGTGAACCTGCCGGCGTTGGCCGCGGGGACACCGATCCAACTACGCTGGCGCCTCGGCTGCGACCGAAGCCGCAGCGCCATCGGTTGGTACGTGGACACCATCCTGGTCTTCGACGGTTACACCTGCTGCCGCCCCCTGGCGACTCCGCTGATCGTCAACCCCCGCAGGGTCGGTCCCAATATTGTCTTTTCCTACAATTCCGTGATCGGCCAGTCTTACTTCCTCGAAGCCAGCACCAACGTCACCAATGGGACCTGGACCCAACTGGGGAGCGACCTGGGTGACGGGGGTGTGAAGGCCTATACGAATACGACCTCCGGTGCTCAGGAGCGCTTTTTCCGCTTGCGCACGCAGTAGATGGTGTCCTGCGCCACCTGCTCGTCGGCAACACGGTCGCGCTTCACCGTTGCGTCAGCAGCAGGATCAAGGCAATCACGCCCAGGGCGGCGAGGACCGCCAATGTAATCTTGATCCAGCTCTTTGGATATTGGCCCGCGATCGCGCCGGTGTAACCGTTGATCACGACCTGAAAGGCTTTCGCCCCCAGGGTGTAAGTCAGCAGCCAAATCGGCACGAGGATGTGTTTGAAAGTCTGGCCGGCATAGTCCGCCGCCACCTGGAGGTTGCGCTGGGTGTCGCCCGGCACTTGCGCAGCGCAGAGCCGTTCGAGTTCCTTGTCCATCTCGACGCGGGCTTGCTGCGCGGCGGCGAGCAGATCGATCTGATAGCGTTCGACCACCCAGCCGGAAAGGAAACCGGCCTGGTAAGGCACCAGCTCGCGCGTCGGAAAAGGCTCGATCCGCCGCAGCATGGCGGCCGACACGCCGCGGGAGGCGGGCACGAGTTCATCGTCGAAAAAATGGTCGAGCGATCCGGCGCTGGGCTCCCAGCGGATCCGTTGCACCTGACGCGTCTGCGTGCGGCCGTTGGCATCCTGGTAAGTCTCGGTGACGTAATAATAGTAACCGGACTCGGCGCTCCACTCCGCGTGGACTTGCGCGTCGAAGGTCCAGTAGGGGATGTAGAGGCCTTTGACCTGGTCGGTCAGCGCCCCGCGCTTGAGTTTGTTCGGGGCGAACCACCGGGTGCGATACCATTGGCGGATGTGATCGCGCACCTGGGTTTCACTGAGCTTGAGCGGCAGCAGGCTTTCCGGCCGGAACGGCTCCTTGATTTCCTCATAGGGCACGAGCGCGCTCGAACCGCAGAAATCACAACGCTGGCCCACTCGCGTTTCGTCGAAAACAGAGATCGCCTGGCAACTTTGGCAGCGGACGGAAATCTTTTTCGCCTGCCAGCCGCGCCGCTCGTCGGGGATTTGGCGGAGCGCGGCGGCCAGGTCATGTTCCTTGATGATCTCGGCGCCGTTGGCGCTCAGCTCGATTTGGGCGGGCGAGACCGTCCCGCAGAAGGAGCAGATCAGCGCCTGCTTGGCCGGATTCCACTGGGCCTCCGCGCCGCAGGCCGGGCAGGAGAATTTCTTTTGGGCGACAGCCTCGGCCATGAGAGTTTTCCTCCCTCACGGCTCAGTTCTTCAGAAATTCATCGAGCGCCGCGCGCGTGATGCGCCAGACGGAACCGATCTTCTTCCCTTTGAGATCGCCGGCCGCCAGGCTGGCCAGCACGTCGGCTTCACTCACGCTGAGAATTCTTGCCGCCTCGGCGGGAGACAACAGTTCCGGCTGGCCGGGCAACGGAGGCGGCGCGGCGGGGGGCGTGCCCTGAGCCAGGATGCCGCCGGGTTGTTCCATCATCTGTCGGGCCATGCCCAGGCCGACGGCGAATTCCGCGGCCATTCCGGCGAGGCCGCCTCCTTGGCCCTTGCCCAGTCCCTCGGCCATCTGCAGCTTCACATAGTCGTTGAGGTTGCCAATGGCGGCCATGCTGGAGCGTTGATCGATGGCTTGTTCGACTTCCGGCGGAACGGAAACGTTCTCCACGATGAAGCTGGGAATCTCGATGCCGTATTTGCTGCTCAGGGCCGGGTTGATCAGGGGCAGCAACGCCTCGCCCAACTCGGCGTAACGGGACGCGACGTCCAACACCGGCACTTTCGCCGACGCCAACGCATCGGTGAACACACTGACGATGCGCGAACGCATGGTGTCGGCAAACTCTTCGAGCCGGAAATTATCATCGGTCCCGGCTACCTCCTTGAGAAAGGTCTTCACTTCGACGACCCGGAAATCATAGGTGCCGAAGGCCCGCGCTCGCACGATCCCGAAGTCGGGATCGCGCATCATCACCGGGTTGGATGTGCCCCACTTGTTGCCCGTAAAAAGCCGGGTGTTGACGAAGTAAACGTCCGCTTTGAAGGGAGACTCCAGACCGTATTTCCAACCTTGAAGGGTGGAAAGAACGGGAATGTTTTCCGTGACCAGCGTGTGCTTGCCCGGCCCAAAAGTATCGCCGAACTGACCCAGGTAAACGAATTGCGCCGTCTGCGACTCACGGACGATGAGTTGCGCGCCGCGCTTGATTTCCTTGTCCTCGTCCGGGTATCGCCACGAGATGGTATCACGGGAATCGTCCTCCCATTGGATGATTTCGAGGAGTTGAGTCTTGAGGTAATTCATCAGGCCCATACCATGGTTCTCCAATTCAAAGGTTGTCGTTGCTCGGCTTCAAGGAGTCGTGCTTGGCGCATCATAGCGGGCACGCCACGAGCCGCAACTGCCAAACAGCGGCGCGCGGACGGTCCCCGTCCGCAGCGCGTGACCAGGCCAGGCGTGATGGAGCGTTCAGGGCCCTCGGTTCCAGGCGACGCGCTGCGGGCCGGGACGGCCCGCCCTCCCGGCGGGACGCCTCAATTGTTTTGCGGCAGCCCTTCCTGATGTCCGACGTTCCTCACCGGCTTGAAAATGTCGAGCACCTCTCCGAGCAGCTGCTGGTCCAGCGGTTCAGCCGCCCACCTGGCCCAATTGCGGATGTTCACCGGATTGGCGCTGCCCGCGATGGTGGTGGTGATGTCGGGATTGGCCAGGCTGAACTGCAACGCCAGTTTGGCGATGTCGACACCCTTGGCGGCGCAATACTGCGCCGCTTGGCGCGCCGCGACTTTCACCGGCTCGGGTTCCTTGAGCCACCGGGGCAGCGGGGCGTTGGTCAGGAGTCTCGCGCTGAACGGACCGGCGTTGAGGATGCCGACGCCCTTGGCCTTGAGATACGGGATCGTCTCGTCGGCCAGCCGGGTGTTCTGGAGGGTGTATTGATTGTAGCTGAGCAGGCAGTCCACGGCCGTTTGATCGCAGATGAAACGAAAGATCTTCTGCGGATAACCGCTGAAACCGATGAACCGCACTTTGCCTTGCTGTTGCAGCCGGCGGAGCGCGGGCAGCGTCTCGTCGACAATCTGTTGCATCTCCACGAACTCGATGTCGTGACAAAGAATCAGGTCGAGATGATCGGTGCCGAGGCGATGCAGGCTCACGTCCACGCTCTCGGCGACGCGCCTGGCGCTGAAGTCGAAGTGCGCGAGGTCGTAGCGGCCGAGCTTGGTGCAAAGGGTGTAACCCTCGCGCGGCACGTCGCGCAATGCGATCCCGAGCAACACCTCGCTCATGCCGCGTCCGTAGAACGGTGACGTGTCGATGAAGTTCAGCCCGCATTCGAGCGCAACCCGGACGCTCTGGAGCGCTTCGTCGACCGAGACGCTGCGAAATTCCTGTCCGAGCGAGGACGCCCCGAATCCGAGAATAGGCAATGAGAGACCGGTCTGGCCAAGCGGGCGGGTTTTCATGGCGGGGTGATGGGCATTAGTCGGCGAACAAGGGTTGGAGATGGCGCCGGTAGAGGTTCTCGGTGACGTTCCTGGCCACGATCGCCTCGTTGGCCTGCAGGAGGCCAGTGTAGCGCGCGCCCATCCTGGCCGCGAGTTTGAACGAGACGTGAAGCAGTTGACGGAAGCTTGGGTTGAACTCGGGGTGCCCCGGGATGTGCCGCAGCGCGTTGACGAACTGTTCGCCGTGCCATCCTGCGACGACGCCGGCGGCGGGCAATTTCGCGCGGTGGATGTCGATGACGCTGGCGTAGGGGGCGCACAACTCATCCACCTGGTCCAGGGCGGAGCGATAAAGCTCCTTCGCCAGCGCCAATCCCTCGCCCCCGGCCTCCGCCAGGCCGATCAGTTCTTCCAGCCAGGTCGTGCCCGCGGTCTTCAAGTGCAGTCCCGCACCCGCCTCTTGGAGCGCGCGCCGGATGATCGGATAGAGCGAGAACTTGTCACTGCCGCTATGGACGCTGAGTTTCAAGTTGGCCGGCAGCCCGTAACGCGCCACCGCATGGGCGATGACTGCGAGGTCATCGTTGAATTCCCGCTCGAAACGGCCGACCTCGCCGACGTAATCAACGCCCTTGTTGAAACGGCCGGTGAATTTCGGCGCGATGGTCTGGGCGCGCACGCCTTCATCCGCCAGCGCTGCCAGGATGAGAAGCAATTCCGGCGGCGTCTGCGGCAAGTCAGTCTCGTCCATCGACACTTCCGCGATGAATTTGCCTTCGCCGCCCTTGCGCGCCGCGATGTGGCGGTAAATTCTTCCCGCCTCCTGCGCCGCCAGCAAGTACTTGGCGGCAACGCGCGTTGCTTCGGTGGCCGTGATTTGGAACGGGTCCGCCAGGCCGGCCATCGTGACGGTGCCGACCAATTCGGGATGCCGTTTGACAAAGGCGCTGACATCAGCGCCGGCCGCGGGTTGGCCGATGCTGTCGGCGACGTCGATCGTAAAAAAGTCAGAGCAGGTCAGGAAGCGGTCGACGGTCTCCAGGCGAACGTGGTCGGCGTCTATGTGCCAGCTTTTGCGCCAGCCGAGCGCCTTGACGGCGGCCTGCGCCGCGTCGAAAACGCTTGCCGGTTCCGAACCGATGAAGAGGTGTTCCCGGTTGGATTTGTTCCAGACCGGCACGACTTCGGGTCCGCGCTCCGCGAGCAACTGGACGGCGCGCAACTGCGCCCGAGCCTGGTGCCCGAAGCGGTCGCCCACGCCAAAGGAGAGTTTTTCGAGACGCAACACGATGCGCGTAGTCTGAGCGTGCCCGAGGCAATGGCGTCAAGATTTCTCTGAACCTGAAGCTCTTACGATGATTGCACCGATCCAGGGGAGTGCTATGCTCCCTTATTTGTGATGCGTAGACGCAGGACCGATAGTGAAAGTAAAGCCGCTCGTTCCCAAACTCGACGGTCGCAAGGCCATCGCCGTAGCGCGTGATCGTCGGGCCGCCTCGGCTCCAGCCGTTCCGCAACCCAGTGTGTCCCGGGTTCCTCCGCTGCTGGGTGGATCCAATGCCCCCGCGCGCTGCGCGCCGGGCGCCGGTTCGGAGCATCTTCTGGAGGAAAAGGTCAAAGAGTTGCTCAGCCTGGCCCAGGAACAAGGCTACCTGGCCAATAACGACATTCGCGAGGCCCTCGCCGAGGCTGACTTGCCTCCGGAGGAATTGGAGAAAGTGCGCACGCGTTTGCGCAACCTCGACGTCGAGATCGTCGACCAGATGGAACGGGAGCGCGGCCCGCACCCCGCCCCCGAGCAGGAAGAAAGTGCGACCCGCCCGGCCACCGAGGCCCTCGATGATCCGGTGCGGATGTACTTGAAGCAACTCGGCCGGGTACCGTTGTTGACGCGCGCGCAGGAAGTGTCGGTTTGCCAGCGCATCGAGCAGGCTGAAATCGAGCAGCGACGGATCATTTACAACCTGGGCTTCGCCGCCAAGGAGCACATCGCCCTGGCCGAAAAACTCGTCGCCGAGCCGCCCAAGGAACGCTTCGACCGCGTGGTCCTCGACCGGATGGTCCCGGAACGGGCCAGGCACTTGAAAGAATTGCGCCGTCTGCTGAAAAGGACTGGCGCGCTCGACCGGGCGGTTGATGCCCAATATGCCAGGTGGAAGAGCGCCGCCTCCAAGGCCAGGCGCGAGAAATTGTGGGCCCAGCTTCGAAAACTCGACCGGAAGTTGCAGGAGACATTTCCCAAGTATTGCTACCAGCCAAGGTTCATCGAGGAGATGACGATGGTGGCCGCCAACATCCACGAAAAACTCCAGGCCAGTTTGCGCGCCATCCAGGAAGCGGAGTCGCAACGCAAATCGGCCCGGCGCCAGGCCGTCCTCCGTTCCGAACGGCAAAAGATCGGGATGCTGGAAACCTTGGTGCGAATGAAGGCGGAGGACTACCTGCGAGCTTACGAGCAGTTGAAACACTGCGCGGCCCAAGTGTATCAAGCCAAGACGGACATGGCCGAGGCGAATCTGCGGCTGGTTGTCTCCATCGCCAAGAAATACGTCAATCGCGGCCTTTCTTTCCTGGACCTGATCCAGGAGGGCAACATCGGTCTGATGCGCGGAGTGGAAAAGTTCGAATATCGTCGCGGCTATAAATTTTCCACCTACGCCACCTGGTGGATTCGACAAGCCATCAGCCGCGCCATTGCCGACCAGGCGCGAACCATCCGCATTCCGGTCCACATGCTGGAAGTGGTGAACAAGGTGATGCGGACGGAAAAACAACTCCTCCAGGAGTTGGGCCGCGAGCCGACGCAGGCGGAAATTGCCGACGAACTCGATTTGCCCGTCGAACGGGTCCAGGCCGTCTGGAAAATGATGCAGCAGACCGTTTCCCTTCAGGCGCCCGTCGGCGACGACGACGCCAGGATGGGAGATTTCATCGCCGACGCTTCCGCCGAGGATCCCGCCGAGGTGACGAGCTACAGCCTGCTCAAGGAAAGGCTGGCTAGCGTCCTTTCGACCTTGACGGAACGCGAACGGAAGATTTTGGAATTGCGCTTCGGTCTGGTGGACGGTTACGAGCGCACGCTCGAGGAGGTCGGCAAGCAATACAAAGTGACTCGCGAACGCATTCGCCAAATCGAAGGCAAAGCGCTCCGCAAAATCCGGCATCCGACACGTCTGCGCCATCTGCAGGGCTTCCTCGAGAACGCAGGGCTCGGCTGGTAGCGGCGCTCGCCCGGGGCGCGGGCCGTCCCGGCCCGCAGCGCGTCGCCTACAGCCGGGCCCCCGGATTACTCCACGCCGCCAGTCTTGGTCACGCGTAACTGTTCAGGAAGCGAAAATAGTTTTGACGCCGCGCTGGGCCCGGCAAGAATGACCGGCGAACCAACATCCACTGATTATGAAATGTTTAACCGGAATTTGCGCAGCTGGTTTCCTGGTGTGGCCGACCGTCCTGCCCCTCCTGGCCAATGACTGGCCGCAATGGCGCGGACCGCAGCGGAGCGGCGTTTCCCAGGAAAGCGGCCTCCTCCAGGGGTGGCCCAAGGATGGGCCCCCGTTGCTTTGGAGGGTGACCGAGGCTGGCTCCGGCTACGCGACCCCTGCCGTCGTGGGCGACCGGCTCTATCTGCTGGGCAACGACGGGCTGGACAACGAATCGGTGCGCGCGCTGGCGGTGAAGGACGGCAAATTGATTTGGTCCGCGCGCCTCGGCAAGGTGGGCAATCCGCAGCAGGATCCCAATTTTCCCGCCGCCCGTTCCACGCCGACGGTCGAAGGCGAGTGGCTTTACGCGCTCGGCTCCGATGGTGATCTGGCGTGCCTGGAGGTCGCCACGGGCAAGATTCGCTGGCACAAAAATCTGCGCACGGACTTTGCTGGCAAGCCCGGCACGTGGGCTTACTCCGAATCGCCCTTGCTGGACGGCGACGCCGTGGTGTGCACGCCCGGGGGCAGCGAGGCCACCCTCGTGGCCTTGAACAAGAAAACCGGCGCGGTCATTTGGAAATGCGCCTTGCCCGAAGGCGACGAAGCCGCCTACGCCTCCGCCATCCTGGTCGAGGCGAGCGGCATCAAGCAATGCGTTCAGCTCCTGCAAAAAGGCCTGGTCGGCGTGGAGGCGAAAACGGGCAAATTTCTCTGGCGTTACGGCAAGGCGGTCAGCCGTTACGGGGCCAACATTCCCACGCCCCTCGCCAGCGACGGTTACATCTACACGGCCGCGGCGGGCACCGGCGGCGGTCTCGTCAAGCTCAAGGTCGACGGCGGCAAGGTTGAAGCCGAGCAGGTTTATTTCGGATCGGCCTTCCCCACCGCGATCGGAGGCACGGTGAAAATCGGGAATTTTTTGTATGGCACGACCGCTCAGTCACTGGTCTGCCTCGAGTTCACCACGGGCCAGTTGAAGTGGCAACAACGCGCGGTGGCGCCAGCCTCCCTTTGCTACGTCGACGGGCATCTCTATCTGCACGGCGAGAACGGCGACGTGGCGCTGGTCGAGCCATCGCCCGAGTCCTATCGGGAGAAGGGACGTTTCACGCCGCTGGACCAGCCCAAGCGCTCCAACCAGATGGAAAAAGCCTGGGCTTATCCCGTGGTGGCCAACGGTCAGCTTTACATCCGGGATCATGGCAGCCTCTGGTGTTACAACCTCAAGGCTGCCCGATGACCGGCTCCCCGCCCGGGGGTGTTAGCGGGCACCCCTATTCTTCCCGGGTCACGGCCAATGCGTGACCGAATCCATCATGAAGCGCCACACCGGTCCCACCCCGATGCCGTTACGGCATTTCGACCGGCGGCTTGGCTCCGGCTTCGACACGGTTCACGCCGGCCGGGATCAATTTTTCTGCAGCGATCCGAAGTATGTCGCGGTGGACCTGCAATACGGGCCCGACGGCGCGGTTTACGTGATCGACTGGTATGACCAGCAGCATTGCCACAACCCGAACCCGGAACGCTGGGACCGCAGCAATGGGCGCATCTACCGTCTGGAATGGGCCGCGACCTACCAACCGGTGAAGGTGGACCTGGCGGCCCGGAGCGACGCCGAGCTCGTCGGTCTGCTGACCCATCGCAACGCCTGGTATGGCCGCACCGCCCAGCGCCTCCTGCACGAACGCCGCGTGGCGTCCTCGCAAAATCCCAGGGGTCGCCCACTCGAGGCACAAGCCATCACCCAGGTGCTCCACCTCTGCAAGAGCGATGCTTCCCCGACCGATCGACTCAAAGCGTTGTGGGCGGCTGACGCCATGGGGCTTTGGGACCAGAAACTCTCCGAGCAGGCTTTGACCGACAAGGATGAATACGTGCGGGCGTGGGCCGTGCAACTCTGGACGGATGGGCGCCATCTCCCCCCAACCGTGGCCAAACGGTTCGCGCGCCTGGCCGCGACGGATCCGTCTCCCGTGGTCCGACTCTACCTGGCCTCGGCCATTCAGCGTGTCCCCGAAGAAACGACGGCCTGGAATTTGATCCGGGCACTGGCGCGACACGCCGAGGATCGCGATGACCGGAACCTGCCGCTGCTCATCTGGTATGGGCTGGCCCAACGCCTGGCGAAACACTCCGGCTTGAGCAACGCGTTGGCCGTCGCGGAGTCGACCCGGCTGCCGCAGCTGGCGGACTTCATCTACTGGTATGCCGCCACTTTGGCGAACGCGCCTTTGGATCGGATCGTGGCAGTCCTGGAAAACGGCGATGAGGAGGCCCGGCGCCGACGGCTGGCCGGGTTGTGGCTGGCCTTGGAGCCGCGCAAGAATGTGGCCATGCCGGAGGCCTGGAAGCGCGTCGCCCCGAAGCTTTACGCCAGTGGCGACGCGCGGACTCGCCGCCAGGCGGAGCGCCTCGCCGCCGTCTTTGGAGATGACTCCATGTTCCCGCGCCTGCGCGAAACCCTGGCCAGCCCCGCCGCCAGCGCCGAATCCCGCCAGCATGCCTTCGCCGTGCTCACCCGGGCGCAGGATCGGCCTTCTCTTCCGATTTTCCTCCAGTTGCTCGATGAGGCGCCATTCCGCGGGCCGACCATCAATCTCCTGGTCCGCTTCGATGATGACCGGGTGTCTGGGGCGCTCCTCGATCGGTTCGACCGGTTTACTCCGGCGGATCGCGCGCTGGTCCTCAATGCGCTGACGAGCCGCGCCAGCTTCGCGCTGGCCCTGCTCGAGGCCGTCTCCGCCGGCCGGATCAAACGCGATCAGCTCACTGCCTTCCACATCCGCCAGCTCAGCGCGCTGCACAACGCCCAGGTGAACCAGCGCGTGACGGCCACCTGGGGGCGCATCATGCAGAGCCCGGTCGAGAAGCAGGCGCAGGTGGAAAAGCTGGAAAGGATTTTCAACGATGCCCCCCTTTGGGCCTACGATGCGGGCGCCGGCCAGCGGCACTTCCAGAAGCTTTGCGCGACCTGCCACCGCCTCGGCAACGAAGGAGCCCGCATCGGCCCCGAACTGACCGGCGCCGGCAAAAATGGCATCCGCTACTTCCTCGAGAACATCATCGATCCGGATGCGGTGATCGGGGCCGATTTCCAGATGACGACGGTGGAGACGAAGTCGGGCGATGTCCAGTCCGGCCTGGTGGTCAACGAATCGGCCAGCGCGTTGACGCTCCGGACGATCAGCGCGGAACTTGTCATCGCCAAAGACGATGTCGCCAAGCGTGAAACCAGCGCCAAATCCTTAATGCCCGAAGGGCTCCTTGAATCAATGAGTCAACGGGAACAGTTGGAGCTGCTCAAATTCCTGACCGCCCAGTGAGAGCGTGGTTCGAGATTTAAATACGCAAGCGCCCAGTTAGCGACATACCCAAATACCCAAGTACCCAAGTACCCAAATACCCAACGAAGCTTTGGGTGCTTGGGTATTTGGGTACTTGGGTATTTCCAAAGCCCGCGCTAAGCGCGTTGCATCTCGGCATAAAGCCAGGCGCGGGCATAGGTCCACCAACGCTTGGCGGTCGGCTCTGAAATCTGAAGGATTTGAGCGGCCTCGGCGATGGTCAGGCCGACGAAATAGCGCAGTTTCACCAGTTCGGCTTTCGGCCGGTCCCGCACGGCGAGCCGGTCGAGCGCCTCGCTCACCGCCAGCAGTTGATCGTCGTCGGTGTCGGCGGCAATCTCCGCCACCTCCAGCTCGACGGGTTCGCGTCCGCCGCCATGACGCGCCGCCCGTTTGCGGCGAGCGCGATCAATCAGGATCCGTCGCATGCCCTCGGCCGCTGCGGCGAAGAAGTGGGCGCGATTCTGCCAGGTTTGTTGTTCGGCGGCGACCAGCCGCAACCAGGCCTCATGGACGAGGGCGGTGGGCTGCAGGGTCTGGCCCGGGGCTTCCCTGGCCATCTTGTGCGCGGCCAACTTGCGCAACTCCTGGTAGACCAGCGGCAGCAATTCCTCGGCCGCGTTCGCCTCGCCTCGTTCCAGGGCGTTGAGGATGTGGGTGACCTCGCTCATTTGGCCTGGTCGGTTGCTTCCGAGTTTCCTTCGATCAGCCTTTTGGCCTCGCGCATCAGCAGGCGAGCCGTCATCTGATCGTTCCACTGCGGGCCGTCGACGCGCGTCACTCTGGCGTCGGCAATCTTGAGGCCTTTGGCCAGAGTGGCGCGGGCTTCGTCGTTTTGTTTGAGCTGGTATTGCGCCATGGCCAGCACCATATGGGCCGCCACCGTGCGGTTCGGATCGCCTTCGTGGGCCGCCACCTTTTCCAGCCATTCCTTCGCGCTGGCGAAGTGGCCCTGGCGAAATTCCGCGAGACCTTTGACGAATTGGAAGTAATTCCAAGACTTATGGCCTGGCCCGGCGGCGACCGCCGTGTCCGCCATTTTGCCAAGGGTCTCGAGATCGGCGGCGGAGGGCGGGAGAATCAAACAGTCCTTGGCCATGCGTTCGGCGATGGCCGGGTCGGAACTGCCGGCAAACTGGCGCAGCATTCGCCCGCAGAGCCGACGATAAGCTTCCTGGTCCCCGCTCAGGGCGAGCAAGGGGGCCAGGCTGTGATAGGCGTCGTGGTCGGCGGGAAGCAGTTCGATCACTCGCTGCAGATTGGTGATGGCCGCCGGCCACTGGCCGCGGCGCGCGTGGATCTGGCCAAGAACATTGAAGATGGCCGAGGTCGAAGGATGAGGCGGCATCTGGCTGACGAGCTTCTCCGCTTCCTCAAGTTGGTCACGGCTAATCAGCAGGCCGGCCTGGCTGAGCTTCTGCCCCCTCAGGGCCCCGGCTTCCGCCTGCTGGCGCAAACGCGCCTGCTCCTGCTCGGCGGCAACCGCGCGTTGACGCGCCTCCCGCTCCCGCATGAACAGAAACAGCGACAGACCCAGGCCGATGACCAGTGCCAGGGCCACGCCGCCCAGCGCGGCAAAGATGGTTTTGTTCCGACGCACCAATTTCTGCAACCGGTAGAGGTTGCTGGGCGGGCTGGCCAGGACAGGTTCGTTGTCCATGTGACGGTGGATGTCCGTGGCGAGGGCGTTGGCGGTTTCGTAACAGCGTGTGCGGTCTTTCTCCAAGGCTTTCATCACGATCCAGTCGAGGTCACCCCGGAGGAGGTGGATGAGTTTGGGGGCGTCGGTCCGGCGATGGCTGGCCGTATGCGTCAAGTCAACGTTGAGCATGGTGCTCAGTCGCGTGGAAGGGCGCTCGGGCTCTTGCTCGCGAATGGTGTGGCGCATCTTGTCCAGCCCGGAAGCCAACAATTCCCGCGCATCGAAAGGCGTCTGGCCGATCAGCAATTCGTAGAGCAAGACGCCCAGCGCGTAAATATCGCAACGCGTATCAATATCCAACCCGCTCATCTCCGCCTGTTCCGGGCTCATGTAGGCCGGCGTGCCGATGAATTGCTCGAAGGCGGTGAAGAGGGTTTGATCGGTCAGGCGTCCCTGGGTTGCTTTGGCGATGCCAAAGTCGATCACCTTGGGCACCGGCACGCCGTCATGGAGGGTGACGAGGATGTTGGAGGGTTTGATATCGCGGTGGATGATGCCTTTCTGGTGGGCATGTTGGATGGCGTGGCAAACCTGGATGAACAGCTGGAGCCTCTCGTCGGTCGCGAGCTTGTTCTGATCGGAGTAGTCGGTGATCTTGATGCCGCGCACCAGTTCCATGACGAAGTAAGGCCGGCCGGTTTCCGTGGCGCCGGCGTCGAGGACTTTGGCGATATTGGGATGCTCCATGAGCGCCAGGGCCTGCCGTTCGGCTTCAAAGCGGGCGATGACGCTCTTGGTGTCCATGCCCAGTTTGATGACCTTGAGAGCCACGCGGCGGCGCACCGGCTCTTCCTGTTCGGCCATGTAAACCACGCCGCAACCGCCTTCGCCGATTTGCTGAAGGAGTTTATAGCGGCCGATCTTGTCGCCGGGCTTTTCCATGAGCGGGATCGGCACGACGACGGTTTGATTGGGGGGCAGCGCCGCGGGCGGTTCGAGAAATCCACCGGCCTCTTCATGCGCCCGGAGCAACCGGTCGACGCGCTGGCGCAGCGGCGTGTCATCTCCACAAGCCTGCTGCAGGTAGTCGGCGCGTCGCTCGGCCGGCAATTGCAGCGCCGCGTCGAAAATGGCTTCGCTGGGATCCGCTGAAGGCTGGGCCGGTGCTGAGCCCGGCGGGGTGGGATCGTCTTTCATCGGTGGCAGCATAAGGGAAAGCTTCAGATGTTGAAGCCAGTTTTGGCTCAGGGCTTCGATGGGGCGGGGGCCAGTTTGCCTTTCAGTTCCTCGTTATTGGGGAAAAAGGCCGCGCCGCGCTGCCAGACTTGCACGGCATAGTCGGTTTGGCCGGTCTTCAGGTATTGGTCGCCGAGCCGCAGGTAGGATCGGGCAAAGTGAGGCTGGGCCGGTTGTGTCTCCTGTTGTTGAATGAGTGTCTGGAGTTGTTCGATCACTTCCTGGCCTTTGTTCAATTGGGCTGGCCAATAGACAATGCGAAATCTGCAGTGAAAAAGGCTCACGGCATTTTCCGATATTGAGGTTGGCTCATGCAGGGGTTTGGCTGGCGCAATTTTTTGTTCCGTACGGAACATAAAATTGACACTGCGCAATGTGCCATGCGGCGAACATCGGCCGGGGTCATTGAGACTCACCCTGGCCCCGCGGCCATTCCTCGAACTTTGTCGCTGGTGCCGTTGACGTCCACGCGCGGCCCCGGCAAAGTGCGGCCATGACTCCCGACGACGAGGCATGCCGGTTAACGCTCCGCGGCGGCCGTGTCGCGGGATGGGCTTGGCGGGCGTGCCTGTTCTGCGCGCTGGCTGGCCGCCCGGGTCTCGCCTCGGAACGGTTTGAGTTTACCCGCATGGTGGCCCACTGGTCGGAATACGCCGATCCGGGTTATTTGTCATTCATTGAGGAGGCGAAGCCGGAAGTGGTGCAGGTTGGTTTCTACGGGGCGCATTTCTGGAGCCTGGCCGACACGCCGTTTGGCGGAGGCTATCCGGCGCATTTTCCAGTCCGGGGCCATCGCGAATGCGCGGAGTGGTTCACCCGGCTCAATGCCGAGCTGCATCGGCGCGGCGCCAAGGTGGTCGGCCACATGAACGTGAAGTTTCTCGTCGGCGATCCCGACAGCTCGGACGGGCCGCGGGGCTTTTTCCGGTTTTACCAGAGTCAATGGGATGAAAAGCAGCTTGGCCCAAAGCCCATCTCTGACCCGCTGGAGCTGCTCGAGAAAGACGCCTCGGGAAAACCGATCGCGGATCACAACTACAGCATCGGCGGGATGGCGGAGTACTGGGCGTGCCTGAATAACCCGCACTGGCGCCAGGTGCTGAAGGCCTGGGTCCGGTTCGGCATCGTGCAAGGCGTGGACGGATTCATCGCCAATTACTTTTACCGCCACGATTGCCATTGCCCGTATTGCGTCGCCGGCTTTCGCGACTACTTGCGCCGGCGCTTTAGCGCCGGAGAACTCAAGCGGCGATTTGCCATCGGGGACGTCAAGACCCACTCCTTCGAAGAAATCGTGGGCTGGCACGATCCGGCGCAATCCACCCCGTTGCGGCGCGAAATGCTGCGTTTTTCGCAAATCGCCAACAAGCAGGCGTTCGACGAGGTGTTCGTGCAATATGGGCGGTCGCTGAAACCGGACTTGATCGTGGGGCAATGGAATCATTTGGGGGACTTCAACCAGATCAACGGCGATGAACGCTGCCTCTTGCCCGATGAGTTGTGGGGACGGGACGAGGATTATCTGTGGTACAGCACGGGCGACGCGGCGAACGCGACGGACCTGGCGTCGGGCGTGCTCGGCGAGGCCACGCTGCAAGCGCGCTATATCCGTGGCGCGTTCGACGACAAACCCTTCACCCTCGGCAAGTATGAAAACACCCGGATCCGTGTGGCCCTGGCGGAACTGGCGGCCAACGGCGGTGCGCCGATGGGTTTTTACGCGAACTTTCAAGACCCCGAAGCCCGGCGCGAGCTCGTGCGCTACTACAACTTCTTGCGACGTTACGAAGATTTGTTCCGGGCAAATCGATCCTGTGCCGATGTCCTGCTGTTGTTTCCGCGCCGCCGTGTCCAGGAAGGCGATGTGACCGCGGTCAGCCGCTTCAAGGAAATCGGGCGGCGTTTGCTTGATGGCCATGTGCTGTTCGATGTGCTTCCGGATGACCATGTCACTTCGGTCGAGCGCGCCCGCTACACGGGGGTGATCGATTGTTCGGATCCTCAGGCCGCCGCCAGCAATGTCCTGGCGCGAATCCCTTCGGGCCTCAGCCGGTTCGAAGCATCGGGGCGCGTGCGGATCTCGGCCTCGTGTCCCGCGCTGGGCAATGAGATCACCCTGCACTTCGTCAACTACGATCGCACCGAGCCGAAAGGCGGTCGCGGCAACGGCATCAAGGATGAGAACCCGATCGCCGCCCCGGCGGCAGACGTCGATTTCAAGATTCCCCGGAGCTTTTCCTCGCCCGGCTTGCGGCCATCCCCTTCCCACCGCGGGTGGAAAGCTCCGGCAGAATGGCGGGCCCGCCGCGTGGAGTTTCTCACGCCCGAACTCGGCGAGGCGCGCGACGTGCCGTTCGAGCAAGCTGGCGCGAGGATCCGCTTTCGTGTTCCAGAAGTTTTGGTCTATGGAATCGTCCGAGTTCACTTGTCAAATTCGGAGTGAACCGAAAGCCGGCATCCGAATCGAGAGCCGGCAGTTTTCGCGCAGGCGGTTCCCGGTCTGGCCGCGGATCGCCGTCGTCGCCGTCGTGCTGACCGGCGCCATCGCTCCGGGGCTGGCGGCCGAACCTGGCGAGCCGGCTCCGATGAAGAAGGTCGCCGCCATTGTCACGATTTATAGCCACAATTCGCACGCGGAATTGATCGTCGGCCGGCTCGTCGAGACGGACACGTTGGATGGGCGAGGCCGGCGATCGCCGCTGCAGCTCGTTTCCCTCTACACGGACCAGCGCCCGACGAATGACCTGAGCCGGCGGCTGGCGGCGACCTGCGGGGTTCGGTGCAGCGAGACGATTGCCGAGGCGCTCACCCTTGGCACGGGCCACCTGGCGGTGGATGGAGTGCTATTGATCGCCGAGCATGGCGATTATCCCAAGTCTTCCACCGGCAACACTCGCTACCCGAAACGCCGGTTCTGGGAGGAGATCCTTAAAGTGTTTCGAACCGAACGCCGCGTCGTGCCTGTGTTCATTGACAAACATCTGGCCGACAACTGGAGGGACGCCAAATTCATCTACGACACGGCCCGGGAGCTGAAAGTGCCGCTGATGGCGGGCTCATCGTTGCCCACCACCTGGCGCCGTCCAGCCGTGGACGTGCAGCCTGGGGCGCAGCTGCGCGAGATCGTGGCCATCACCTATCACAACACCGATTCCTACGGTTTCCATGCCTTGGAGTTCGTTGAGGCCCTGGCCGAGCAACGTCACGGCGGCGAGACCGGAATCAAGGCGGTGCAGGCCTGGACGAGTGACGCGGTGTGGCGGGCGTTCGACCAAAAGACGTTCGATCTCGAGTTGTTTGATGCCGCCTGGCGCCGCCTGGCCCACCCGCAGAATCAAGCGCGCCGATTACGCGAAATCGTGAGGGAACCGCGCTTATTTCGCCTCGAATACGCCGATGGTCTGCGGGCGCACCTGTTGGAGTTGAACGGAGCCGCCGGGGAATGGTCGGCCGCGTGGCGCTATGCCGAGGGGGACCGGATTGAGTCTTCCCTGTTCTGGACCCAGGAAGGACGGCCAGCGATGCATTTCACCTGGCTGCTGCACGGGATCGAGCAGATGATGCTCACGGGCAAACCGGCTTGGGCAGTGGAACGAACTCTTCTCACCAGCGGTGCTTTGGACGCGCTTTTAATCTCTCTGAAAGAGAACCAGCGTCGGGTCAAGACTCCGTATTTGATCCTGCGTTACCAACCCTCCTGGCGTTGGGCTGAACCGCCCCCGCCGCCGCCCATGCGACCCTGGGCCGCTGAATGAAAAAACGTGCCGCAACGAACCGCCGATTTCTGCTGTTGCTGCGATTCCTTTGGCTCATGGCCGCCGGGACGGCCCTGATTCCCGGCCTGTTGCCTGCCGCGGATGAACCGCCGTTCGGCCTCGACCATCGTATCCCGTGGACCACGTCCCGCATCGTCGGCTCACCCGAGCCGCCGCTGCCCTACCTCGTGGAAAAGACCTTTACCAATCTTTCCTGGCGGGCGCCCATCTTTGTCACACCTGAGCCGGATACCGAGTCACTGCTCGTCGTTCTCCAAGGCGGGGAGAAGGAGCGACCCTCGAGAGTCCTGCGGGTGCTCGACGACCCGAACACGGGCCAGGCCGAGACCTTTCTCGAATTGAGCAATCGCCTGATCTACAGCGTGGCGTTCCACCCGGGCTATCGCAGCAACGGCCAGATTTATGTTTTCAGCAATGGCCCGACCCCGGCATCGGAACGGACCAACCGGATCTCGCGCTACACCGTCGCGCGCCAGGCGCCTGACCGCTGCGATCCAGAATCCGGGCGCGTCCTGATCGAGTGGCGCTCGGCCGGGCACGACGGCGGCGGCCTCGTCTTCGGTCACGATGGGATGCTCTACGTCTCGACCGGCGATGGCACAAGCGATTCGGATGGCTGGGTGACGGGACAGGATTTAAGCGATCTGCTCGGCGGTGTTTTGCGCATCGATGTCGATCACGACGATGGCTTGCAGGCCTACTCCGTGCCGCCAGACAATCCGTTCGTCGGGCGGACCAATGCGCGTCCGGAAATCTGGGCGTATGGCTTGCGCAACCCGTGGCGCATGGCGATCGATGACAAGACGGGGCAGATCTGGGTGGGCAACAACGGCCAGGACCTTTGGGAAACGGCGCACCTCGTGCGGCGCGGTGAAAACTACGGGTGGAGCGTTTTTGAAGGCGGCCATCCCTTCTACCTCAACCGCAAGCTCGGTCCGACTCCCGTGGTGCTGCCCACCATCGAGCACCATCATTCCGAAGCGCGCTCTCTGACCGGCGGAGTCGTTTACTACGGCGACCGGTTTCCCGAACTCAAGGGCGTTTATCTCTATGGCGACTACTCGACGGGAAAGATCTGGGGCGGTCGTCACGACGGCTCGCGGCTCACCTGGCACAAGGAATTAGCCAGCACCGAACTGCAAATCGCGGCCTTTACCGTCGATCACCGCGGCGAATTGCTCGTGGTCGACCATGGCGGCGGCCTTTACCGACTGGTTCGATCCCCGCAACAGAATCCGTTGCCAAAATTCCCGGTTCGCCTCAGCCAAACGGGCTTGTTTGTCTCCACCAGGAAACACCAGGTGCAGCCTGGACTGATTCCCTACTCGGTAAATGCCCCGGCCTGGATGGACGGGGCGACGGCCGACCGATTCATCGCGTTGCCGGATGACAACCGCATCCATTACGTCTCCGCGGGTGGCTGGAATTTTTCCAATGGGGCCGTCCTCGTGCAAACACTGTCGCTTGAACTTGTGCCCGGTAATCCCGGGTCGGCCCGGCGGATGGAGACGCGGATTCTCACGCGCCAGAAAGGTCAATGGGCGGGCTACTCCTATCGCTGGGATAAGGGGCAAGCCGACGCGACCCTGGTCGGGGCGAAGGGCGAGGAGACGGAGATGGTGATCCAGGATCGGTCATCCCCGGGCGGGGTCCGGCGACAGGTTTGGCGTTTTCCCAGCCGCGCCGAGTGCCTGGCTTGCCACAGTCGTGCCGCCGATTTTGTGCTGGGCCTGACCGAGGCGCAGATGAACAAAACGCATGATTACGGCGGCACGCGCGACCACCAGGTGCGCGCGCTGCAGCACATCGGCGCGCTCGACGGGGCGAAGCTTTCCTCCGGAGCGGCCCACCTCGTCGATCCCTACGATTCCAGCCAACCGCTCGAGTTGCGCGCCCGTTCCTATCTCCAGGTCAACTGTTCCCCCTGCCACGTGGAAGCCGGTGGCGGCAATTCCAAAATGGAACTGGGATTCACCACGAAGGCCGAGCGGATGAATCTTTTCGGCGCCCGGCCCCAGCACGACACCTTTGGCATCGACAACGCCATGTTGATCTTTCCAGGGGATCCCCGGCGCTCGATTGTTTACCAGCGCTTGTCCCGACGCGGTCGAGGCCAGATGCCGCCGCTGGTCACGGCCAGGGTCGATGAGCGGGCGGTCGCGCTTTTCCGGGACTGGATCCTCGCCATGGATGCACCGCAGCAGTTCGTGCGCGACTGGAAAATGGAGGAGCTGCTGCCAAGGTTGGACCGGGTGCAACGGGAACGTTCGTTCGCATCCGGGCGCGCCGCGTTCCGCCAATCGGGCTGCGGCCAATGCCACCGGTTTGCCGGCGAAGGCGGGAGTGTCGGACCGGATCTAAGCGGGGTGGGGCGCCGCCTTTCTCCGCGTGACCTGCTCGAAGCGATCGTTTTGCCCTCGAAAATCATTGCCGAAGGTTTTGCCACCGCCGAGATCGAATCCAAATCCGGCGAAGTCCTCACCGGGCGCGTCGAGCGGGAGAATGATCAAGCGGTGATCTTTCGGCCGATCTCGTCGAGCGATGAGGTGCTCACCATCCGCAAATCAGAGATCCGTCGGCGCGCCCTGTCGCCGATCTCGAACATGCCCTCCGGCATTCTCAACACCCTGCAGGAGGCCCAAATCCTCGATCTGCTGGCTTATTTGATCGCGGACGGCAACGCGGACCACGCCGCGTTTCGTCCAGCACGCGATTGAAATCTTTTATTTGACCAAGGTAAAGACCACGGCGTGGGCCACCTCCTGGCCGCCGGAACTGACCGTTAAAATGGATTGGTAGCCGCCCGGCGCGGCGCCTTTGGCGGCGGACATGGTGACGGTGATGTTCCTGGAGGCGCCCGCGCTCAAGGAAATGGTCGACGGGCTTAGGGCGTAGGCCACGCCGTCCCCACCAGCGTCCACGGCCAGCGAATAGGTCGCGGCGCCGGCGCCCAATTTGCTGACTTGGAGATTGGCGGTGCGAGTTTGGCCGGAACCGGCAGGCACGCCTCCGAAGCTGACGCTCACTGGATCGAGGGCAACCTGTGCCTGCACCGCGGAGAGGAGGTTCTCCCGCCCGGCACCGGTGATGTTGTCATCCACTTCGCGTGCCCCGGTCAGGAAATTCTTCAGGACGCCCCGGTCGGCCGTGTTGACGATGGCAGAGCGAATTTGAGCGGCCGACCAATCGGGATGTTGCCCGCGCACGACTGCCGCGGAACCGGCCAGGTGCGGCGCGGCCATCGACGTGCCCTGGAAGAAGGCCCAGCAGGGATCGCCCCCGCAGTAAGCGACCGGGATCGAGCTGAGCACATTGACGCCGGGCGCAACGACGTCGGGCTTGACGCGGAAATCCACATCGGTCGGCCCTTGACTGCTGAAGCCCGCCATGATGTCCGCGTTGGCGCTCAAGTAGTAGGCCTGCGCGGAGTGGATCGTGGTCGTGCCGCCATCCGCGCCGAGGAGTGCGGTGCCGTCGGCCCGGCCGAGCATGTAGGCGGGAATGGTGGGCTGATTGGGGGTGCCGTCCTGGGACATGGCCACCGGATCGCCCGCCACGTTGTTGACCACCAGGACCGCCAGCGCCCCGGCGTCCTGCGCGATCCGAATTTTGGTGGAGAAGGTGCAGGTGCCGCGTAACACCAGCGCGATCCTGCCATTCAGGCTGCCCGCCGCCAGGGGTGAGCACGCGCGGCTGAGGTTGGCGCCATCCAGCACGACGGCGAGCGGGGCGGTGAGGTTGTTGGTGACCAGCGAGAATTGTCCCGAGGCGGCGCCGTAGGAAGAGCCGCCGACGGTCACGGGCGTCGCGATGTAGTGCGGCACGCTGCTGGCGCCGGCGGTCAGGGCGCGCGCCGCGGCGCCGGGCGACTCGACGGTGAAATGGCCCGGGCCACCGTTGCCCGCCGCCACCGCCACGACCATGTTTGCTTGATCGAGGTTGTTCACGGCCTCTGCAACCAGGTCCTGGAATCCCAATCGCCCCGAGTGCGGTGTGCCGCCCAAGCTGAGGTTGGCGACGTCGAATCCGTCGGTGTAAGCGCTCTCGAGCGCATTGAGGATGTCTTCGGGGCGCGCATCCTCCACAGTTCCGGGGAACACATTGTAGTTGCCGAGCAGGACGCGCGGCGCCACCCCGGAAACTCCATAAGGAATGGTCACGCCATTGACGATGGCCGGGGTCTGGAAGTTGCAGCCCGCCGTGCCGGCCACGTGTGTTCCGTGCGAGTCAATCGCCTCGGCGGTCAGTCCTTGCCGGGCGGCCTTGTTGTTGAACACTTTTGCGGCGATGACTTTGTTGTTGGTGAAGCGCTTGTCACCCAGCCGGGTCTTCGGCGGATACCCGGCGTCATCGAAGCACGGGTGACGAATGTCGATCCCGGAATCGATGATGGCGACCCGGACTTCCACCCCGGCATTCGCCGGACCGCCGGCCACCTGCCAGGCTTCCACCGCCTGGATCAAGCCCAGGTCGGGATCGTCGGTGTTCTTGTGGTAGAGGGTCTCGTAATCGGCAGACTTGACCAGCGTCGATTGGCGAATCGTTTCCAGGCTGGTGCCGTTAAGTTCCACGGAGACCGCGTTCAACGAAACTTCGAATTCCCCCGTCACTTTGGCCTTCGGCGCATTGGCGCGCAGCCAGGCTTTGAAGTCATTGCGCGAGGCGGCCAGCCGAGCGCGATAGGATCGCACCGTGTCACTGTTGAAATCGATTTTCTGGCCTGGCGGCGGCCTGGTCCCGGCGCCCGTGCTCAACGGATCCCCTTGCAGTTGCACCAGCGCGCTGCCCGTGTCAACGGTGGCCCCGGCTCGTGAGTTGTCGTCCGCCTGTGCCAGAGCAAGGGTGGGAAGTGCGAGCGAGAACGAGATGACGATGAAGGTCTTCATACGTTGCCTTGAGTTGATTGTTTTGATTCGATGCGCCCGTCATGGTCGCAATGGTCGACTTTTTCGCAGGAATTGGGAACGTGGACCCGGCGGCCGACGCGGTGGAGATCCTTAATCGCCGGTTCGCTACCGATCACTCGGTTCGTCGGGTTCATGGACCACAATACAGCCGGGTAACATAGCGCCAAGCGACCTATGATTTCCACAAAACATTTGTTTCCCGGCCTGGCCGGGCTTAGAACAGGCGTGTGGACAGCTTGGACCAAATCAAAGCACGCCTCGAAGCCGCGGTGCCGGGGGCACAACTCCAGATTCTGCCGAACGAATCGCCGGCCAACCAGCCTTCGTTGCTGGTCGACGTCGCCCACGCGCCGGAGGTGGCGAGGCTCCTGCGTGACGACCCGCAGCTGCGATTCGATTACGCTTCCAACGTGACCGGCGTCGATTGGCCCGACCGCGTCGAGAAGATCAAGACCAAGGTCAAGAGAATCGTCGATGGCTTGGAAAAAGAGATCGAGGAAACCGTGGGAAGGAAAATCCAAGGTTATCTCGAGGTGGTTTATCATCTCTACTCCATGGAGAGGAAACACGGGCCGCTCATCCTGCGACAGCGCACCGCCAATCGCTCGGACCAGGTGGAGGTCGCCTCTCTGACACCGGTGTGGCGTGGATGCGAATTTCAGGAGCGCGAGGTCTTTGATCTTTACGGCATCATCTTTCGCGGCCATCCCGACCTCCGGCGCATCCTGATGTGGGATGGGTTCAAAGACTACCCGATGCGCAAAGATTACGTGGAACCCGACGACTACGAGTACGAGCCAACCCCGCACGGTGAAATCCTGGACAAGTCCGCGAAATCTGCCCCGCGCAAGACGACACCGTGAGGGCTTCCGGAGCGAGTTTGGAAAAAGGCTTGCAGGGTCGTACCCGTTTTAGGTTCCGTACGGAACATAAAACGGTACCGGCCAACGACCGGGGCGGCCCGAGGCCGATTTGCAACAATGCTTGGAGGAGTTCGAGGAACGACTAGACGGCATCCTCGGCCTTGGGGCGGGGAATGGAGGCCGGGGTTGAGGTGTTCGTCGGCGAGGGGGCGACGATTTGGCTTCTGCTGCCCGCAGGGTTGGCGGAGGCGAGGGCTGCCTGGCGTGCTTGATCGAGCGTGGCCTTGAATTCGAACGGGTATTGGGGGGTGATGACCAGGTTCTTGAACAGGCCATGTCGGCGACGGATGACCAGCATGCGCCGGCTGTCCCACAGGGTGTTCGGCCAGCGCTCGGCCCAGAAGACGGGCCGATTGCCGATGTGCTTGATGTCCAGCAGTCGCACCCAACGGATGGGCAACCCAAGCCAGAACACTTGGAGATGCTTGGCGGTGACGCGATAGCGGATGCTCGCGGCCGACCACAACAGCAGGCCGGCCGCAGAGAACACGATCACGATGGCCAGTAGAACTTGAGTCAGGAATCCATTCATCGACACGGCCCGAGCCGGAGCACCGGAAAAGCGGTGCGCGGTTCAGGCGACAGCCAGCCCAGACTGCGCTGGCGGCTCGATGAAGAGCTAGAAGAATGCCGAGAATGGCCCGGCGGAGAATTCCTCGCCTATGGCGTCGGCGGCGGGATGAAGACGGACTGCCCGATCTTGAGCCGGTTCCAATTCACTCCGGCGTTGGCATCGATGATTTGCTTTTGCGTGATGTTGTATCCTTGGGCGCGGAGATCCTTCACGATGCGCAGCAGAGTATCGCCATCTTTGATCTTGTAGGTGTAGCCTTTTTCCGGAGGCGAACCCGCGTTCGGCGCGACATTCTTTTCGGGCTTGTTGCTCCCCGGTGGCGTGGCGGGATCTTTGGCCGGCGGCGGCTTGCTCAGTCCCTTGGTGAGCGCATCCAACTGGGCGAGGACCACGGTATTGTCGTGCTGGCGCTTCTTTTCCACTTCATCGAGTTGTTCGGCCAAGTGCTTGATTCGTTCCTGGATGGCGGCGGTTTCATTGCGGTTTTTCAAGCGATCGTTTTCCTCCTTCAGGGAATGGATCTCTTCCAGCAGGGAATTCATCTTTTTCTGCTGCAACTGGAGCGTTTCTTCGAGCTTTTCGATTCTCGTTTCGACGTTCTTGAAGCGGGTCTCGGCTTCTTCCTTCTCGGCGGCGGCCGTGTTGGGGTCCTGGGCGGGGAGCGGAGCGGCCGGGCCGAGCAGGCCGACGAGCAGACCGGCGCAAATGAAAAGCGGTTTCATGCGCCGAACATAGAAACGAGCCAAAGCCGCTGCAAGCTGAGAAAGAGCCAAATGACCCGAGAGTTGACCTCGGCCGGGCCGATCATTACTGTCGGGTCTGTGACCCTGCGACCCGAAGCCGGCAAGTTTTTGCGCGCAGCCGTCAAGACAGGGCTGCGCCTGCAACGGAGCGACGAGGCGGAGCGGAGCGAAAAGGAAAAGAGCGCGGGGCTGCGGACGTTGCAACGGATTAAAAGCTCCCTGCGCAAACGAACCTCAAACCGAAAGTGAACTTGTGATACACAGCCAGAAACCGTGGTTCGACGCGGTCCCTTGGGAATCGGTGCTGACGCTGAACCGGGCTTTATGCCAGGCGCAGAAAATGGAGTCTCTGCATAACTCCAAGGGCCTCGACCGGGCCCGCCGTCTTTGGGAGAAGGCCGGGTCTCGGAAGATGAGCCTGGAGCAGGCGTGTGAGATTTGCCATGAGTGCCAGGAACTGGCGCCGTTCACTTTCAACAACGGAAATACCTTCGCCGCCATCGGTCGGACGTTCGTGGAAGAGTACCTGAAAATGATGCCACCGGTGGAGGCGCAGATCATCCGCACGACGATTTGCCACTACATCGTCGGTCTGATTGGCCGGCGGGAGTTGGCGCAAGTGCTCCGGCACTTAGAGTCGTCGTTGCCCCCGGGGCCGCGCGCTGCCAATGAACCGGTCGCCGCCCTGCCCGCGCCGGCCCGGCCGCAAG
>WNGF01001413.1_pt1 | contig 35211 bp, 33 predicted proteins | sample 5400641 | NCBI WGS metagenome assembly WNGF01 (sample SAMN13153371, study PRJNA577476) | soil metagenome | isolation source: 80 cm soil or saprolite under grassland replicate 2 | place: USA:California | collected 2016-06-15 | reverse complement strand
CAGCCGAACACCAGCCGCTGCATCGGCAGGGTGAACGTGTAGTAGCCGATGTCGCGGTGGAACTGCGCGTCGGTGTCGCCGAACGGCACCCGGTTGCGCCACAGCAGCAGGGTCTGCCACTTGCCCCCGGCGTGCAGCGTCACGCCGAGCACCAGCACGGTCACCAGCGCAGCCTCAAGCTCCCGCAGGCGCGGGGCGAGCAGCGCCTGCCAGCGGTCGGGCGCCACCGCGTCGCCGTCGAAGGCCGCGTCGCGCCGCGAGGACCGCCGGGCGGCCCGCGCCACGACCCGGAGGTTCGCCACCAGGAACGCGCCGGTGCCGACCCCGGCGCCCAGCGCAAGCAGGGCCCTCGCCCCGAGGACCCCCCAGAACACCCGGGTCTTGCCGACCTCGCGGAACCACAGCAGGTCCGTGTACAGGCGGGCAAGGATAAACAGCAGCCAGACGAGCACGACACAGCCCGCTGCGACCACCAGGGTCCGCGCGCGCGGTGGGCGGCGGAGCACCGCCACCCCAAGCCCCTTGGATGCGACCACCGGCCGGCTCCGATGGGACGGTTACGGCCTCTACCGTAGCACCTGTGGGTGCCAAGGTAGGGTCAACCGGACTTGCTGCCGAGCACCTCGTCGACCTTGGCGCGAAACGCAGCCAGGCCGGATGCTCCTTCAGCACCCTCCTGGCCCATACGCCCGACGAGACGGGCGAGCGTGGGGCCGTGCATGTCCCGAGGGTCGGACACCCCGCTGTAGTGCGGACTGCGGCGCAGGAACTCGCGCGCGTCGGCGGCGCCAACCCCGGCCGCCTCGACCAACGCGTCGAACCGCTGGACCAGCCCCTCGTCCGGCTGCTTCCATCTGGCCATGCCGGGAACCGGCATCCGCCCGGGGCCCTGCACGCTGTCGTCGGCCGGGGCGGGCCGCCGACCGCGGCTGGGCCGTCTCGGGCCGCCCACGCCCGTGGTCCGACCACGCCGCTGCCGGCTGTCGGCGGCACGCTGGTCCGCAAGGCCCGTATGGCTATCCGTGGACTGGGCACCATCCTCCTCGGCCGGCCCCGCAGCATCCGCCGCGGCGTCGCTGGGAGCCTGGCCCACAGACGACTCGGCGGTCAGAGGCTCGGCGTCGCCTGGTCCTTCGCCTACCGGCCCCGGCCCTCGGATCGCCGCCTCCGCCTCCTTCTCCTCCTCGGCCTCGGGCGTGCTGTCTGACAGTTCCAAGATCGCCCGGAGCTGACGGTCGAGGAAGTAGTGCTCCTGCGCCCACAGGTGCAGTCCGAGGCCCAGGCGCATGGCGCAGCGCTTGAGCGCGTCGGAGGCGGCGTCCTTGAGCCGGGCGCCGTCGTGCGGCCAGTTGTGCACGTCGCCGACGTCGCCGACCTCCTCGATACGGACTCGATGGCCGTCAACCTCGCAAGTCAGCCGCCACACGCCACCGACAACGACATTGCGGAGCGCCGGCGTGCCGGCCATGGCCCGGCGGCTCCTGCCGTTCGGGTCTGGCGTGGCCGCGGCCACGTCGCCCCGGATGATCTCCACCAGCTCGAAGTCGAACGGGCCGACGATGCTCAGCAGGCGCTGGGTGACGACGTGATGGGCGACGTAGTCGATGCCGTCCTTGCGCTCGATAAAGCCCTCGGGGAAGCGGCGGGCCAGCTGGCTGAGATCGTGCATGAGTCCGCCCGGCATCTGGCGCAGGTCGTTGGTGGCGGTCACCAGACCCACTCCTCGGGAGTTGGGACCGGAGCGCCAACCGTGCCCCGGTCCCTGGTGTGGACGTCCCGCCCGGCGCGCAGACCGGGGACGACCCTGGGGTTGGTCATCGCGTACTCGTCCACCGTTCGACACTCCACCTCGTCCGACTGTCGTCAGCCCGGTCCGTTCTCCTCGACGTGGAAAGCGTACGCGGTACCTGTGACAAGCAGGCTGGAACACGAGCCGGGGAGGGTCGCCGGCCTTGACGGATGTCCATCGCTCCTCCCGAGCTGTGTCAGCCAACTGTCAGCAGTGGCAGGCATTGTCGTGCTTGACCAAGTGCAGAACCGGCACAGGGAGCCGGCATGGACACGCAAGGCGCCGCTCAGACGAGCACGAGAACATCAATCCAGGCAGTCTTGGCCATCGTGGGGTCGGTCTGCGGCACGCTTCTCTCCGGCGCACTCACTACCTCCCCGACACTCAAGCTGGTCGGCGCCGCATTCGGGGCCGCCATCCCGCCACTGATCAGCCAGGCCGGTCGGTTTCACCAGGTGCGAGCGGGCGTCGGGATCGCGGTCACCGTCGGTGCGCTGTTCCTCACGTACGGCGGCTTCACGCTGCTCGACGTGGCCACCGACGGCCGGCGACCTTTCCGGCGCCGCCGGTGATGCAGAGCGCCAGCGCGGCCGACAACCCGGGCGACAGATTGGGCGACGCCTGCGGCGGGATCTGTATCGAGGTGACGGCGACCTCGCTGAGCTGTACCGGCGATGGCTGTGACCCGCTGACGATCAAGAGCACCGGCTCCAAGCCGCTGCTGGTCAGGAGCATCGAATCGACGGCGAGGCGGCGGCCGACTTCCATCACGGCGGCGAGTGCCAGGACAAGAAGCTGTCGCCCAATGATGAATGCGTCCTCACGGTGACCTTCACGCCATCCAGCGATGGCAACCGGTGCGCCCAGAGCTTCGTCTGGCGGGAGGCCTTCGAGGGCGACACGGTCTGCGTCGAACCGTCCTTCCGCGACCAGGTCTTCAGCGACAACGCCGCCGACTCCAGCCGTCATGAGGAGGGCTCCGACAACTGAGACCAGAGAAGACCCGACGCGAGCGGTGGCTTCCTGGCTCGACATGGCGAGCCTGACGTGGATCGTTACGCCCGCGGGGCCGGGCCGGCCGCATCGGCGAGCGCGGCGGCCAGGAACCGGTAGGTCCACTCCTCAGCGAACCGGCGCGAGTCGGCGAAGACCACCTGGATCTCGGGATAACGGACCTGCAGGCGGGCCAGGACGTCGGCCAGCCAGATGCCGCTCACGTGCTCCAGCTTGAACAGCGCCGAATACCTGGCCTCGACGGCCACGGCCGCCACGGGGAGTTCGGCCAGGCGTTGCATCTGGAAGGCGAGGGTCCCGTCCGAGAGGTTGGCGGCAAGGTTGTCCAGGCTCTTGCGCTCCACCGCGGCCACAACCGCGCCCTGTTGGGTCCTGACCGCGTAGTCTCCAGCCGAAAGCGCTGCTGGCTCGGTGGTGACGTCCCGGTCCGAGAAGCGGAACGGGTAGCGCTCCCTGGTGTCGACCAGGATCGTGAAGTCCTCGGTGAGCGGGCGTCGGCGTGGGACCCTGCCTCCAGGGTTGGCCGTCCTGGCGGTCTTCTGGGTCTGCCAGAAGATGGCCGGTCGGCCCCGCACCTGGGTGAACACAAACTGTGACCGTGCAAGGCGGGGACGGTCCAGCACCAGGTCGATCGCTGCGCCCCGCCGCCGGCAGGAGGTCACGGGGACCCGCTCGAGGATCTCGGGCTCCTTGGGCCAGTCCTCTTCAAACCGATGGCAGTAGATGCGGGAGATCCTGGGCCAGGTGTCTCGGGCCTTCAGCACCAGGCCACCTTCCAGGGGGAGCTTCAGCAGGTAGGGGAGCTTGGTGTCAGCCTGCGGATTGCGGGCGATGAGGAAGACCGGACGCGGCTGCCCGCTCTGGCTCATCGCGGTCGCCTCGCGTCGGCTCTGAGGAACTCCCTCCACGTAGGGCCGCTGCGCTGCTTCAGTGGCCTCAGCGTCGCTCGCATTCGCACATCGATCTGGTCGTCACCCTTGCGCTCGGACTGGCCACCGCCCATGCGATCGCACGGCCTCGCCTCTTGGCGTCAGCGGCTACGGTAGCTCACAGGACACCGGAGAGGTTGTGCCTCTCCCCGGTAGTCCTCCAGTTCCCCATCATCGAGCGTCACAGCGGCGCAGCCCGTCTCTGATCACCGGCATCAGCGCCCATGCGCCCTGGTGCGAAACATTCGATCGAGTGTGTCAATAAATACCTGCGTATCGAGGTAGGCGTGGAGACTCACCACCTTGCCCCAGCGCATGCGGATCACATGCACCCCCGAGTTCACATAATCTGTCCCGTCGACGGCGGTGGCGCGATCGGTCCACTCAACGACGACCGTGGTATCCCAGGGGCCACCGGACACCGCGACTGAATGCATTTCGAACCGCAGATCCGGAAGCAGTCGATACAGACGTTCAAACCACTGATGCATTGTCCTGGCGCTTGTGCGCGTACCTCCCAGGCAATGATCACCGGCAAAACGGTGCTCGATCGTGGTTCCGACATCAGAAAGAGCGTACTCGAAGTCGCCCTCGCTGAGCCGTTCGAAGACCGAGGTGATGCGCCTCTTGACAATCCTATGGTACATGGACACCTCCGGATCGGATGCCCGAGGGAGCCTTCACGGTGCCTTCCCTCCGACCTCACGGCGCAGCTGGTGTTCCTGCTCCGGCGCTGCCGCGGGCGTCACCGACGAAGCGGCGGCGATGGCTGGCTCACCGTCGGGCCGCGGCCCTTCGACCCGGATCTGGGGCAGCCACTCCAGCCACCTCGGCAGGTACCAGTTCCGCTTCCCGAGCAGCTCCATCGCGGCCGGGACCAGGACCGAGCGGACGATCGTGGCGTCGATCAGCACCGCCGCCCCAAGGCCGAACCCCATCTCCTGCAGGAACACCAGCCGGCCCGAGGCGAACCCCCCGAACACCGCCACCATGATCAGCGCCGCGCCGGTGATGATGCCTCCGGTGGTGCGCAGGCCGAACGACACCGCGCCGCGGTTGTCGCCGGTGTGGTCGTAGTGGCAGCCACGCCTCGATGGTCTCCACCTGCTGGAACCCGAACAGGCCCGTGGCCACGCCGTGCTGGAACACCAGGATCAGCAGGCCGTAGGCGGCGCCGGTCGACAGCAGGTTCAACACCACCCCCAGCAGCGGGATCACTACCGATCGGAACACCATCATCAGCAGCAGGAACGACAGCCCCAGCACGAACGCGAACACGATCGGGGTGTACTGGGCGGTGAGATCGAAGAAGTCCACCGCGCCGGCGGTCGGCCCTCCCACCAGGACGTGGGCGTCGACGCCGGAGAAAACGGCTGGGATGGTGTCGGCCCGCAGCTGCCGGATGGCGGTGAAGGCGTCCTCGCTGTTGGGATCCCCCGACACTGGGACAGCCACCAGCGCCAGGTTCCCGGCCGCGTTGACCTGCACCGTGCTCGGGCCGAAGGCCCGGTCGCTGGCCAGCGTCCGCTGCAGTCCCACGATGGCCTGCTGGACTGGCCCGGTCCTGACCGGGCCGTCCACCACGATCTGCGCCGGCTGGGTCAGCCCACCGGAGAACTCCCTGGCCAGCACGGTGAACGCCTGCTTGGACTGGACGTCATCGGGATAGGTGCTGACGCCGGAGAACCCGGTCTTGATGCCCAGCAGCGGGACGGCCGCCGCCAGCAGCAGGCCCACGCCGAGCCCCAGGCTGATGGCAGGTCGCGCCATGACCCGGTGGGCCGCGCCGGCCCAGAAGCCGGTGGCGTGCTCCACGTCTTGCTTGCCTCGGCGAACAAACGGCACCCGCAGCGCGTTCACACCCGTCTCCCATCACGCTGAGGAGTGCGGGGAGCAGGGTGAGCGATGAACAGCGAGTAGTCGATGCCCACCGCCAAGCCCATCATGGCGAGCATGTTGGTGACGAAGAACGAGAAGTCGAACACCAGGCCAAGCAGTGACACCAGGCCCAGGGCGATCACGATCGAGGCGATGCCAAGCACCAGCGGCACCACCGCCGCGACCAGCGTTCCCAGCACCAGGATGAGCACGACCAGGGCGAAGATGATCCCCACGGTCTCACCATGCTTGAGGTCGCCCTCGGCGATGGTGTTGGTGTCCCGGTCCGCGGTGGCCTCGCCGGCCACCAGCACGCTGAACTGGTCCGGGTGGCGTGCGCGCAGCGTCACCCCCCAGAGCCGGTCGACGTTGTCGGCCGCGTCGTCAAGTGAGCCGGCCATGGTCACCGGGATCAGCGTGGCATGCCGGTCGGCCGACACCAGCTGGGGGTTCTTCGACGCAAACCAGTCAGCTGATTGCTTCACCACCCCCGGTCCCAGCGCCCGGATCTGGCGCTGGAGCTCCTCCACGTAGGCCCGGAACGCCGGGGCGTCGGTCGTCAGCGACGACGACCGCGCGATGACGATCTCGGTGGCGTGCCGGGGCCCGCTCAGCCGCTGCTGGACCAACGTCTGCGCCTGGTCGGACTCCGGGTTGTTCGCCGACCGGGTCTGGGTGGTGAGCGCGCCGCTCAGCAGCCGGGAGGTGAGCAGCCCGCCGATGGCCAGCAACACCAGCCAGACGCCGATGACCCGCCACGGGTGACGAGCGCTCCCTCGTGCCATGGACTGCGCCGATGGCCTCACGCTCTTGCCCCTTTCCCTGGGCAGTCCCCACGAGGGCGCGCTGGTCTGGCCTGGTGGGGTTTGTTGCTCTCACCTTGGGCTGCGGTGTGATCGTTGCCGAGGTGAGGCGGGGTGGAGGATGGAGCGGTGGTCCAGGGCGGTTGGCCGACCGCAGAGTCATCGCACACTCGCATGAGCGCAGGCTGGCACAGCCGAGCACGGGCCGTCCAGGCAGAAGACCGGCAGTTTCATCGGCTCAGACGGTGCCGTCGCCCGCAGCAACCAGGCGGGCGATCGCCGCGGCGGTTTGCCACGCTCGTCACCAATTATCACAACTACACCCCGCTTGCGCATAAATGCTCAAGGTGGGATCATCCGCGTGCTCAGGCAAGCGTCGCCGAACCACGCTGTTGCTAGCTGACGAGGTCGCGGACCCGACTCGCCGGAAACACAGTTCCCGAGGGTTCTCATGCGGCTCAGATGCCACATTGTCGTCTCGATCCTTGTCGTCGTCTCGATCCCTGTCGCCCTCACGGGCCGGCTGCCGGTCGCCGACCTGCGGGTCTATCGCTGAGGAGGACACTCATGAGATCGACCAGGTACGTGCCGATCCTCCTTCTGATCGCGGTCATCGCTCTTGGCGTGGCACCCGCCGCAGCCGCGGGTGCCGGCGTCCCCTACGAGGATCCGAACCTGCCCGTGTCCGAGCGGGTTGCCGACCTCCTCTCCCGCATGACGCTGGAGGAGAAGGTCGGTCAGATGACGCAGACCGAGCGCTACCAGGTCTTCGACGACGCCACCCCGATCACCACCTGGCACCTGGGCGCCCTGCTGTCGGGCGGCGGCTCAACGCCGACCCAGAACACGCCGGAGGCCTGGGCCGACATGGTCGACCGCTTCCAGCGCGCGGCGCTGGCCACGCGGCTGCACATCCCGCTCCTCTACGGCATCGACTCGGTGCACGGGGACGGGAACATGTACGGCGCGACGGTGTTCCCGCACAACATCGGCCTGGGCGCCACCCGGGACCCGGCTCTCGTCAGCGAGGTCGAGCACGTGACCGCGTCGGAGACGCGCGCGAGCGGTCCGCAGTGGACCTTCGCGCCGTGTATCTGTGCCGCCCGCGACGACCGCTGGGGCCGCACGTACGAGAGCTTCGGCGAGGACCCGGGACTCGTCATCCAGATGGAGACCGCGATCGACGGCTTCCAGGGCCCGCGTGGCCACCTCGGCGACGCCGACCGCGTGCTCGCCACCGCCAAGCACTACGCGGGCGACGGCGACACGCGCTACGGCACCGCGAGCGGCGACTACAAGATCGATCAGGGCATCGCGATCACGAATCGCCAGGACTTCTGGGACACCTCGCTGCGGCAGTACCTCTCCGCCGTCCAGGATCACCGCGTCGGCAGCGTGATGCCGTCCTACTCGAGCGTCGACTGGACCGAGGACGGGATCGGCAACCCGATCAAGATGCACGCCAACCAGGAGCTGATCTCCGGTGTGCTCAAGGGCGAGATGGACTTCGGCGGGTTCGTGATCAGCGACTGGGAGGGCATCCACCAGATCCCCGGCGACTGGGCGACCCAGGTCCGCACCGGCGTCAACGCCGGCATCGACATGATGATGGAGCCCAACGCCTACCAGAGCTTCGAGACCACGCTGCTCGACGAGGTCAACGCGGGCCGCGTCTCCATGAGCCGCATCGACGACGCCGTCAGCCGCATCCTCACCAAGAAGTTCCAGCTCGGGCTGTTCGAGCACCCGTTCACCGACCGCAGCGCCCTCGCCGAGATCGGCTCGGCCGAGCACCGGGCGGTCGCCCGCCGCGCGGTGGCCGAATCGCAGGTGCTGCTCAAGAACGACAAGCACGTGCTGCCGCTGCGCCGCGACGGCGACGTCTACGTCGCCGGCAGCAACGCCAACAACATCGGCAACCAGGCCGGCGGCTGGACGCTGACGTGGCAGGGCGGCTCGACGAACCAGATCCCCGGCACGACGATCCTCGACGGGATCCGGCAGGCGGTCAGCAGCAGGGGCACCGTGACGTACAGCGCGGACGCCTCGGCGCCGATCCGGCCCTCGGACGTCGGCGTCGTGGTCGTCGGCGAGACCCCGTACTCCGAAGGCTTCGGCGACGTGGGCGGCCCGCGCTGGGCCTACGACCCTGGCGACAACGGCGTGCCACGCCCGGTGAAGGACATGCAGTTCTCGAGCGACGACAAGGCCGCCGTGGACAAGGTCTGCGCGGCGGCGAGCCGGTGCGTCGTGGTCATCGTCTCCGGCCGCCCGCTGATCCTCGATCCCGTGCAGCTCGCGAAGATCGACGGGCTCGTCGAGGCGTGGCTCCCGGGCAGCGAGGGGGAGGGCGTGGCCGACACGCTCTTCGGCGCGAGCCCATACGTTGGGAAGCTGCCGGTCACGTGGCCGCGCACGCTCGCGCAGGAGCCGATCAACGTCGGCGACGCGAGCTACGACCCGCTGTATCCGTTCGGGTTCGGGCTGAGGATACCGTAGCCGAGCAGAGCACCCTGCTGAGCAGGGGGCGTCGTGGACGCCGTGATCGGCGGTCCAATCGGCGCCAGGACGTGAAGGGCGAGGCGCGGTACTGCCCCGGGGTCATGCCGGTGTGGCGCCCGAACGCGGCAATGAAGTGGCTGACGCTGGAAAACCCGACCTGGTGCGCGACCGTGGTGACGGTGGCGTCGCCGCCCGCCAGGAGCCGCTCGGCGCGCTCGAGCCGGGCACGGCGCAGGTAGCGGTGTGGGGGCAGGCCGGTGACCGCGCGAAACACGCGGGTGAAGTGGAACGGGCTGGTGTGGCCGAGCGCGGCCAGCGTCGCCAGGTCGAGGTCCTCGCCGAGGTGGGCGTCGATGTGGCGCCGGACGGCCTCGACCGCCTCGCGTTGCCGCGGCCGCACGACCGGCGCAGCCGGAGCTGGATGGCCAGCGGCACGGTGAAGCCCCACCAGCAGGTCGACGACCAGGCAGTCGAGCCGCAGCTCGCGGCCGGGCAGGAACGCGTCCGTCTCGGCTGCGAGCCGGCGTGCGGTGAGCTGGACCTCCGCGGTGAGCGGGAGGGCCGTCAGGTCGGGAAGCGGCCGCTCGGCGAGCATCGCGCTGAGCGGGTCGGGGTGCGGGTCGAGGACCGCGCGGAGCGCCCCGAGCTTCAGCCGCACCGCGAGGTTCCGGTCGGTCGGCACGGCACCGCCGTGGTCGCAGCGGAACGGCTCGCCGGTGTGCCCGAGCACGACCACGCCCGGTCCGGCGTCGACCCAGCCGCGGCGGCCGCCGATCCGCCAGCCGCCACCAGCGCTGAAGATCAGCTCGTCGCCGTCGAACCACTCCTCGGTGGGGTCCCGGAACGGGCGGGGGTGGTGGCGGAAGCGGTCCACCGACGCGATCGACCCGCTGGCGAGATGGACGAACTCACCAATCCCCCTAACAGGCTGGCTGCTTGCTCCATCCGCCGGCAACATCCGCCGACGGTACCGCAAGCGGCCGACAACGTGGCGCAAGGACTCGCAAGCCCCAGCCTCGAGACCGGTGGTTGACTCACGGCCGATGAAGCGCTACCGCACCACCCTTGGCTACCGCGACTTCCGCCTGCTGTGGACCGGGATGACGCTGTCGGCGCTGGGCGACAGCATGAGCCTGGTCGCGCTGCTGTGGCTGGTCTACCAGACCAGCGGCTCGGTGCGGCAGCTGGGCTGGTTCGTCGCCACCTACACCGCGCCGGTCGCGGTGGGCGGGCTGGTCGCGGGCAGCGTGCTCGACCGGTTCGACCGCCGCGCCGTGCTGCTCGCCGACAACCTGATCCGCGGCGCCGCGTTCGGGATCGTGCCGCTGCTCTACCACGCCGGCGCGCTGGCACTGTGGCACCTGTACCTGGTGGCGGCGCTGTTCGCGCTGTTGAAGATGCTGCCGCTGGCCGGGGTTCCCGCGATGATCCCCCAACTGGTCCCGCCCAGGGAGCTGGACAGCGCCAACGCGCTCGAGTCGATCGGCTACGGCGTGGCGACCCTGGCCGGTCCGGCAGCAGCCGGCATCCTGCTCACGCGGCTGAACGGCGCCGACGTGGTCGCGGTGGACGCCGCGAGCTACTTTGTGTTCGCCGCACTGCTGTGGCGCTCGCGACTGCCCGCGCGGCACGCCCACGCCGTTGGGGTCGAGGTTGCTGTGGAGGGTGGGCCGGCAGACGCGGGCGCGGGAGTGCTGCCCGCCCTGCGGTTCGTCCTCGGCCAGCCGGCCATCGTCGTGACCACCGTCATGTTCATGCTGTTCAACGTCGGCTTCGGGATCCTCCTGGTGCTGCTGCCGGTCTACGCCCGAACGGTGCTCGCCGGCGGCGGTGGCGCGTCCGGCTTCGGGCTGCTGTCGAGCGCGCTTGCCGGTGGCGAGCTGGCCGGCTCGGCGGCTGCCGGCACGGTCACATCACGCTGGCCGCTCGGCCGCGCCATCGCCTTGTCCCAGCTCGTGGCCGGGGCGTTCCTCCTCGGGCTGATCGCGCTCCCTCAGCTGCCCGGCGCGGTGGCCTTCCTGGCGCTGTCGGCGTTTTGCACCGGCCCGCTCACGGTCTGGGCGCAGACACTGCGGATGCGGCTGATCCCCGCCCACCTACGCGGCCGCGTCTTCGGCCTGCTGCGGACCAGCATGCAGGCAGCACCCCCGCTCGGCGGCCTGGCCGCATCCGTGCTACTCGCCGGCCCCGGCCTGCGCCTGGCCGTGCTCGCGACGGCCCTGCTCATCGGCCTGCCCGGCGCTGGCGGCCTGCTGCTGCTACCTATGCGTGACGGATTCCGCCCCCCAGGCGACCGCGTAGGGTCGTGAGCCGCGCTGGCTGCGACACAACCTCGCCGCGAGACTGGAAAGGAAGGCTCATCAAAGGAAGACTCACCCGCACCAACCCGACCGGAAGGGGATGCCCGTGCCCGCACTGTCGTGGACGCCGCGCCGGACCACCAGAATCTCGTGCTCGCCAGCGCGCTGCCGCGCAGGCAGAGGTGACCGCCGGTGACCTCACGGGCACCGGCACCGCTGCGCTTCGCCGTGGTGAGCGAGACGGCATTCACAACGGCTGGACGCTGGTTGGAGCACGTCCGCCGCATCGAATCCGCCGCAGTCGACACCCTCCTGGTCCGCGACCACATCGTGGCCGAGCCGTTCGGCCCCCAACTGGCGCCAATCGCGATGCTGGCCGCCGCCGCGGCCAGCACGAGCCGGCTGCGGGTCGGCACGCTGGTATTGTCCAACGACTACCGCCATCCCGCCTTGGTCGCGCATGAAGCCGCGACCATCGACTGGCTCTCGGGCGGACGCTTCGAGCTCGGCCTCGGCGCGGGCTGGCTCCGCACCGACTACGACGGCATCGGACTGCCCTTCGATGGCGCCGGGGTCCGCATCGATCGGCTTCAGGAGGCGATCCCGATCATCGCAGCACTGCTCTCCGGTGACACGGTGAGCCGGCGCGGCACGCACTACCGGGTCGAGTCACTCACGCTGCCGACGCTCCCGGTCCAGCGGCCCCGCCCTCCGCTGCTCATCGGCGCCGGCGGCCCCCGGATGCTGGCGCTCGCGGGACAGCACGCCGACATCGTCGGGATCCTCCCCGCCCCAATTCGATCCGTGGACGACCCTGATGACCCGGCAGATCGAACCGCGGCCGCACTGACCGAGAAGGTCGACCAGGTTCGACGGGCAGCGGCGGATCGGTTCGACTCGATCGAGCTGAGCATGTTCGCCACGTTCATCGTGACCAGCCAGCGTCGCAGAGCCACCGAGGCGCTGATCCAGCAGCGGGGTTGGACAGGCGTCGACCCCGCCGGCGTGTGGGCGATGCCGTCGGTGTTCGTCGGATCGGTCGAGCAGATCGAGCACGACCTGCAGCAGCGCCGCACCGACTTCGGGATCTCCTATTTCGTCACCACCGATCGGGCGCTCGACACCCTGGAATCCGTTCTTGTCCACATCACTCGAACTTGAGGAAGGTCACACCCAGACGGCCGGGCCGGTTCGCGGGTTGCCAAGCCGAGTCCCCTGCTGGAAGGCTGCGGGGTCGAACCCAACCACGATCCATGGAGACGTGTCGACGATGCGTGGCCTGCCTGCCACGTGAAGCACCTGAAGTGAAGTGAAGGAGGTCGCCCGTGCCCTCCCCGACCGAGGGGCAGAACCTGGCAACGCCCGCGAACCGGCAGCCCGCCGCGTTGCGTCCACGCCCCACCACTGAGCCGCCGCTGTCCGTGGAGAGCCGCGAGCAGCTCGTCTACCTGCTCACGCAGGCTTGCGAGCTGGAGCAGGGCGTGTTGTGCGAGTACCTGTTCGGGCTGTACTCCCTCAGACGCGATCCCCATGATGGGCTCAGCAGCCAGCAGCTCGCCCAGGTCGCCCGCTGGGGACGGACCCTCGCTGAGGTCGCCGTCCAGGAGATGCTGCACCTGGCGCTAGCCACCAACCTGCTGACCGCGGTCGGCGGGGTGCCGCACCTTCACCGGCCGAACTTCCCCATCCGCTGCCAGTGGTACCCGCCGGACGTGCGGCTCGCGCTGGCGCCGTTCGGCGAGGCGGCGCTGCGCCACTTCATGTATCTGGAGCGCCCCGACAGCATCGACCTGGAGGACGCCGAAGCCTTCGCGGCCATCTGCGAGTGCCGGCCGCTCACCGCCACCCCGACCACGCTGATGGCCGCCCCGCAGACCTACCACACCGTCGGCCACCTGTATCGCAGCATCGAGCACGGCTTTGCGCGGCTGGTCGATCGCTATGGCGAGGCGGACGTGTTCATCGGCCCGCCCCACGCGCAGGCACGCCGTGAGGTATTCGGCTGGCCGGAGCTGGTGCCGGTCACCGATCTGGCCTCCGCCCGAGCCGCCATCGAGCTGATCGTCGAGCAGGGTGAGGGCGCGGGCGGCGACTGGCGGGAGGCCCATTTCGGCCGCTTCTCGACCATCCTCGAGGAGTTCCTTGCGGCGACCCGGGCGGACCCGGACTTCTCGCCAGCCCGGCCGGCGCGGCCGGCCTACGTCCGCCGCCCCCCCGACCAGCCCGAGGCGACCATGATCAGCGACCCGCTCACCGCGCAGGTGGCGGAGCTGTTCGACGCCGTCCACCAGACGATGCTGCAGGTGCTGTGCCGCTGCTTCATCCACAGCGACGAGACCGACGAGGAGGTGACGACCCTGGTAAACGCCGCCGTGCGGCTGATGGCTGGGGTGCTGCGGCCGCTTGGGTCGGTACTGACCACCCTGCCGCTCGGTCCCGACCACCCTGGGGAGCTGGCCGGCCCGGCGTTCTACATGGTGCATTCTTCCCAGTTCGTGCTGCCGTACCGGGAGGCGGCCTGGAAGGTCATGGTCCAGCGGCTGGGCGAGATGGCCGACGCCTGCGCGCGGCTCGGCCTCGAGCCCGGCCTTGGCCGGGTCGCCAAGCTGGAGCCGAACGTCCGGGCCATCGCCGCCGGGCTGCGGGCTCACCTGGACGAGCGGTCTTGACGGTGTGGGAATCTGAATTCGGAGGGCACCGGAAAGGATCGATACAGAATGCCACACGATCTGGAGACGACGAGCTCGATCGCCATCAACGCCCCCGCTGCCAGGGTGTGGGAGGCCTTGACGACGCCGGAGCTGATCAAACAATGGTTCTTCGGCGTCGACACGGTGACGGATTGGAACGTCGGCGGCCCGATCGTGCACAGCGGCGAGTACCAAGGCAAACCGTATGAGGACAAGGGAAGCATTCTGAGGTTCGAACCACCACGCTTGCTGGTGCACAGCCATTGGAGCCCGCTCTCGGGCGTTGCGGATCGCCCTGAGAATTATCAGGAGGTCGCCTGGAGCCTGTTGGAGCGTGAGGGCCAGACGGAGCTCACGATCACGGAGGTCAATCTCCCTTCTGAAGCGGCGAAGGAGGTCTCGGAGAAGAGCTGGGGGATTGTGCTGAGCAACCTGAAGGACCTGCTCGAAAGGTAGGCTGGCCAGCAGGATCGGCCCCGTCACCCGGCCGTCCACGAAGCTCGCTATCGCCGGTCAACGGCGAGCTCCAGCCCGAGCGCGATGAGGATCGCGCCGAGGGCGCGTTCGAGCCGCCCGCGGACAGCGACGCGGCTCCACACCGCGCCGGCGCGGCCGGCGAGCAGCACGCGGCCGGCGAGCAGCACGCGGCCGGCTGTCCAGGCGCTGTCAACGAGCACCTGAACGCTCGCCAGTGCCACGAGCGTCGGAAGGAGCGGGCCGCTCGGTGGCAGGAACTGCGGCAGGAAGGAGATGGCGAACACGGCCGCCTTTGGATTGGCCGCGATCGACACGAGCGAGGCGCGGAACGCCGCACCTGGCGTGCGACCACGCGGCAATCGACCCGTCAGCGCCACGCCGGCCTCGTCGGCGCCGGCGCGGCGGGCGCCGTGCCACGCCTGCAGGCCGAGCGCGACGAGCGCCAGTCCGCCGACGACGTGGAGCGCGTCGAAGAGCATGCGGTTGGCGGCCAGCAGCACCGACAGGCCAGCGCCGCCCGCAAGCGCCCAGCCGAGCAACCCGACCTCGTTGCCAGCAACGGCGGCAAGCCCCGCGCTTCGCCCATCGCGCAGCATGCGGTGCAGGCAGAGCATGGTCGCCGGGCCCGGAAGCACCGCCAGCACCAGGCACGCGAGCAGGAACCGTGGCAACACCTGCAACAAGTGCTCGAACATGACGGCCACCCTACGGGGCTCCTGGTCCTACTGCTAGGGCCAGTTGAGGGTACCTTCGGTGAGTCCAGGGAGCAGGCTCGGGGCCATGACGACCGCTGGCCCCACACGGACGCCCGGAGCGGTCGAGCCGCCCAGGGCCTCCGAGCTGCTGATCGAGTTCAACCGTGCCAGCCGCGAGCCCCTCCGCCGCCAGCTGGAGACCAGGCTCCGCGGGGCGATCGAGGACGGCTCCCTCCCCGACGGCACGGGACTTCCGTCCAGCCGAAGCCTGGCTGAACAGCTCGCTGTCTCCCGTGGCGTCGTCGTTGACGCCTACGAGCAACTGATCGCCCAGGGGTTCCTCGTCTCAAGGCCGCGCCAGGTGCCCGTCGTACGAGCCGGAGAGGCTCGCAGGCCCGCGCCACCTCGGCCGGCGCCGCGGTCCCGCTTCGTGCTCAGTCCGAACGCGCCCGATCTCAGCCTCTTCCCGCGGCGCCTCTGGCTGCGGGCGACGGCCGAGGCCATGCGTGACCTGCCCGACACGGAGCTCGACTATCCCGCCGATTCACGGGGCGCGGCGAATCTCCGCACGGCGTTGGTCGGCTATCTGTCGCGAGTCCGCAGGGTGCGAGTCGACCTCGACAACCTGACCCTCACCCTCGGGTTTCTCCACAGCCTGGATCTCCTCTTCCGTGGACTCGTGCTCCGGGGCGTCAAGCGCGTCGCCGTCGAAAATCCCTCGATTCCTGAGCAGATCGCGATTGCCCGCGCTCACGGGATGGAGGTCCAACAGATCGTGGTCGACGAGGCTGGCCTGGTGGTCGCGGATCTGCTCGACACCGACGCCGAGGCGGTGATCGTCACTCCCTCGCACCAGTTCCCGCTCGGAACCGTCCTCAGCCCAGAGCGGCGACGGGCGCTCGCGGCTTGGGCCAGGGAGCGGGACGCGCTCATCGTCGAGAACGACTATGCTGCCGAGTTTCGCTATGACGGGCCACCGATCGGAGCGGTGCAGGCCCTCGCGCCAGAGCGCACCGTGTACGTCGGCACGACGAGCAAGACCCTCGCACCCGCCGTCCGCCTGGGCTGGATCGCTGCGCCCGCCGAGGTCACAAGCGCCCTCGCGGGCGCGCAGCTCGAGGGAAGCGGCGGCTTCACCGGCCTCAATGGGCATGTGTTCGCCCGGCTGTTGCTGTCGGGCTGCTACGAGCGGCACATCCAGCGCTGCCGGCGCGACTACCGGCGCCGACGCGATGCGCTGGTCGAGGCAATCTCGGCGGAGCTGCCACAGCTGCGAGTACTCGGCATCGCCGGCGGTCTCCACCTCACCCTGCAGCTTCCCCCCGGCTGCGATGCCGATCGGGTCGCGGAGACGGCCAGATCGGAGGGAATCGACATTCGTCCGCTGTCCTACTACGCGCACAGCCCGATCGAGCAGGAGCCGGGGCTCGTGATGGGCTACGGCCGGCTACCGCTGCCCAGCGTGCCTGGCGTCGTCGGCGCATTGGCGCGGGCCTTGCGGAGCGCACCGCCGGATCAGGCCAGCGCGGCCAGCTGACCCGGGGGTGTCCCAACGCAGATCGGAACACGACCAGACAGCACCGATCCCCGTTCATCCGACCGAACCTCAGCGACCGGTCCCTGTACAGGCAAGGAGCGCCCGATAACCATGACTGAGCTGTCAGACGACGTCCGTGCGCTTTTCAACGGCCCCGACTACGCCCACGTCGCCACGGTGCTGCCAACCGGCGGCCCCCACAGCGTCCCTGTCTGGGTCGGGCTGGAGGGCAACCGCATCGCGTTCCTCACAGCACCTGGCTCACGCAAGGCGCGCAACCTCGACCACGACCCGCGCGTGGCGATCTCCATCACCGACCACGACCAACCCTACGCGATGGCGCAGGTCCGCGGGCGCGTCACCCAGCGCCTGGAAGGCGAGGCGGCCTGGGCCGTCATCGACCGGCTCTCGCACAAGTACACCGGCCAGCCGTACCCGCTGCGGACCGACCGGGTTGTCTTCCTGGTCGACCCGGAACATGCGTTGGCACAGGCGTATGGATGACCACGGTCATCAACCACGCGCCTATGGTTTGGCAGGAAGAGGCAAAGGTCACGGCCGGCCCGTGGTCTCGGCCGGCCGGCGGGTGAGGTACCGCGAACAGGCACATCCGTTCACGGTTGGAGGGGGATCCATGAACACCGTACGTTCGAGCGACGGCACCACCATCGCGTTCGATCAGTGGGGTGAGGGACCGCCGGTCATCTATGCGGGCGGCGCGCTCAACGGTCGGCAGGCGCTCCGCTGGCCGCACTCCTGGCGCGGAAGACAGGGCTAGTAGCTCGTCATCTGTGAATTGCATGATGCGGGGGTTCGGCCCATGCTCATTGCGGTCGAGGACCCCGCCGCTGGAGAAGCCAAGCATGCGCAAGCAACACGTCGTCGTCCTACCCGAGCCCGAGCGTGCCCGGCTCCACACCCTGATCGGCCAGGGCACCGCCCCGGCCCGCGTCCTGACCCACGCCCGCATCCTGCTCAAGGCCAACCAAGGCGAGGCCGGCGTTGAGGCGACCGTGCACAACACCAGACAGCTGGGCTGCGGCCGCACGATCGAGCGGTTCCCCCAGATCGCCACCCGGCTTGCGGGCATGACCGACCGGTTCTGCACCACCCTGGACTGCGTCACCACCGGCTTCCTGCCCGACGGCACCCTCGACCAGCTGCCGCTCCCGCCCGCATCGGCCGCACCCGCATCGGCGGCATCGACCGCAACAAGCCCCGGATGCGGGCCGCGCTGGCAGCGGTCCTGGCGCTTTCGCCCGCACCCGGCGGCTTCACCGTCGCCGACCTGGCCGCCAAGGTGCAGGCGATGGGTGGCCAGGTCGGCTACACCGTCCGCCAGGCCGCCTACGACCTGCGCAAGCTCCGCGGCAAGGACCTGCTCGTCAAACCCGGCCGGTCACGGCGCTACCAGGTCCCGCCGCCCGCCGCCCGCACCATCGCCGCGCTGCTCACCCTCCGCGACCAGGTCATCGGCCCGATCCTGGCCGGTGTCCGCAGCCCCCGACTGGGCCGCAAGCCCGCCCACTGGACCGCCATCGACCGCGACTACGAGACCTTGCGCGTCGGCATGCAGACCCTCTTCGCCGACCTCGGCATCACCAGCAGCGCCGCGGCATAGACAACATTTTGTCGATCCGGATTCCTCAAGCGCCTAGGCCAGCGGACTGTCGCCGGCCCGGCAGGTTTGCTTGCTCGCACTGTCCAGACGCGGCCGCGGGAACTGTCATGCCATTTCCGCGCCCCTTGCGATGCAACGCAACCGATGACATGCGCCTTGCCCGCGGCCGTCCAACTCCAATGCGCAACCACCGTCCTGGAAGGGTCCGATCCCTGTGGCTGCTTCGATCAACGACCTCACCAGTCCCGCCGGCCAGGCATCCGCCGCGGTCGATGTTGTCCGTGCCTTCCTCGACGTTGCCACGGCCGTCGGCGGCCGCGCGACGTTCTACAACACCACGGCCGAGCAGCTGGCGCTGGAGGCGTCGGCGCACACTGGCATGCTCGAGCTGGACCGTGGCGTGTACGCGGCGGTCCTGGCCGGGCCGGGGATCACCGATCGTGCCCGGCAGGTCGGCGTGCGCCTGCGGCTTGGCCGGCCGTGGACGGTGGCGGCCGCGACGCTGTTCGACGAGCCGGCCGAGACGATGCTGCTGGGGCGGATAGTCGCGGCGCTGCCGGTGCCGGGGCGCCTGAAGCTGTTCGGTGAGCTGGGTCAACAACGCCCGCGCCCGCAAGCTGATCCTGAGGGCGATCCTGGGCCAGGAGCGGCTGCAGTGGTGGTGCGCCGGTTCGTCGCGGAGTTCGAGTGCCTAGAGACGGCCAGGTCGGCGCGGTGGTGCTCGCCGATGGGCGCGGTCCTCGGCATGGAGCGGGCCCCGTCGGTCGCCTACTGGGACACCCTGTGGGCGCCGTTGCTGCGCGGCTGCTACGGCGCCGAGATGGTCCGCCGCCAGCAGGCCGGTGCGCCGGCGCGGCCACTGGCGACCCGCGTGCCGCTGGACACCGCTGGAACTGGCTCGCTGGAGGAACTCGCCGACGCGCTCGACGCGGCCGACCGTGCCGAGCGGCGGCGCACCCGCGACCGCATCACCCGAGGCGGGGCACGCACCAGGCGCTCATGGCCGACGACGCTGGCGACCGCCACGTGGACGGAGCGCGGCTGGAGACCGTTGCTGGTGAGCGGTTTGTGGGCCAGCTCGTCCGCCGCGGCGGCCGGATCGTGTACGCGTCGCTGGTCGCGCGGGCGGGTGAGCCGCGATCCGTGTTCCCGGGTCATGGCCGGCGTCGCCTTCCCAGAAGGTTCGCTTGGTGGGGCACGTGTCGCGCTCCCAGCTGAGCAGCGGGGAAGAGACCCGGCCGGTGCTGGGTCTGGCCGCCGGCCAGCAGACCGCGAGGGGCAGGCGTTCGTGCTGTTGGCCTACCCGGGACTGCTCGCCGCGTCGGCGCAGATCGTCGAGGTGTGGCAGGCGCACGCCGATGGCGACCACGTGGAGATCTTCGTCACCGATGATCCGGGCTATGTCGCGGGGCTTGGCGACAATGACCCGGAGGCCGAGGTCGACCCGGTGCCGTTTCTGGACCGTGACGGTGTTGCACCCAACGGCATGATCAACGGCAGAGAGCGGCTGGTGCCGGGTGATCGGCTGCTGTGGCTTGGGGCAACGGATGGGACTGCCGAATGCACGGCGGTGCTGTTCGAGACGTCGTGCCACTGCCAGGTGATCGGGCGCACGTGGAACCCCGAAGTCCTCGCCCGAAGGCGATCCCTTCTGCTGCATGCCCTGACGTTGGATGAGTCGCCGGCAGCCATGATCGGTCCGACACGACGAGCGCTTGCCCTACCCGTGCCGCGCGTTTGGGCGCCGCGGCATCCAGACGCATCGAACGGGTGGGCGAGAGTGGACGCCAAACCGCCGCCGACGGCGTATTGGCTGCCGCAGTTGCACTCCGTCGGACGCGACGCAAGGGCCAGCGGAACCGGCGGTAGTCCTGGCCCCTGGTGATCGCGTCGAGGCCGATCTCGCCGACCTGACCAGGCTCCGATCAGCCCACCGCCCCGCGCTCGCCCGGCTCATGCTGGCGAGGCGGGCCCCGCACGGCACCGCCTCCTGGCTGGGTCTGTGCTGCCCTCCCGAGCAGCGGCGGCGCCCTCAACCAGGAAGGACAATACCCGATGACAAAGGGGGGCGACGTTCAAGCGCTGCGGCTGCCGGGATTCCAACACCGGCAAGCCGCTCGGCCCGTCGTGCCCTGGCCTGCGCCGGGCACGGGGATCGTGGAGCACCACCCACGGACGCTGGTACCACCGGCTTGAGCTGCCCACCGGCCCGGGCGGCAAGCGCCGACGGCTGGAACGCGGGGGCTTCGACAGCCAACGCCACGCCCAAGCCGACCTGGATCACGTTGCCGGCCTGCTGGGCCTTGCTGACCCGACCGATCCTCACCAGGTCGGCGAGGTCGTCGCGCTGCTGGTCGCCTCCCGGCGCACCCGCGGGCAACTTCCGAGCCCCGATGAGGTTCGTCGCCTTCCGGGGGCTTCGCCGCGGGGAGGCGTGCGGGCTGCGCTGGGTCGACGTCGAACTGGGCGGCAGGCAGATCATGGTCCGCAAGCAGCTCAACCAGATTGGCGGGCGGAAGACCTGGCGGCGGGCCCGAAAGCCGTCCGGGTAGGCGTCCTGGTCGGCGTAGCCACCGCACGGCTCGGTGTGGATGAACACCGGCCCTACCTCCGCATACGGGCTGGCCTGGTGGAACGGTGACCAGGCCAGGAGCATGATCCGCTCGCCGGGCCTGGAGTCGCGCAGGCAGCAGCGCAGCGGCGCGCCGCCTTCCTTGTCGATTGTCGGGCGAAGTCGGTTGCCGTGGTCGTCGTAGCCCTGGGCGCGGATGCGGTCCAGTGCCTCGGGTGGCAATGTGGTGATCTGGAACGTGATGCGTTCTGCCGTAGCCGATGCTGGCGGCGATGTGGTGATGTCCATGGATCGACGCTAGCGCTCGCGGCGGCCATGCGCTGGCGGAATTCGGACTTCATCCTGCTGGGAATAAGCGCTGCAACCCTGGCCCACGAGGTCCAGCTTCAGGCCGAGCGAAGACCAGAGTCTCTACCGAAGCCAGGGCGATTCGGATCGCGTGCGCCACGGATGCCATGAACTCGCTGAGATGGGCGTCTGCTCGGTAGCAGCTCTCGGGAGGCTCGGTCGCCGGACGCCGCCCCGACCTACCGGTTTCCTATCGCCATCCTCACCGGGGACCTACCGCTTTCCTACCGGATTCCTACCGGATTCCTACCTGTGCGCCCGGAGGGATTCGAACCCCCGACCCGCGGATTAGAAGTCCGCCGCTCTCTCCACTGAGCTACGGGCGCTGGCCTGCGGTTTCGCCCTCGGCGACCGCCGTTGACTGCCTAACTGACTGCCTAACGTCAGAGCTGGTCTCCGAAGAGGTCGTCGAGGGCCCTTACCTCCTGCTGCTGCATCGTAGCGGTTACGTGGGAGTACAAGTCCAACGTGAGCCGATCTGGCTGTGCCCGAGCATCTCGCTGACCACCTTCGGGTGGATGCCGAGGCTCGAGCAGCAGCGTCGCGGCGCTGTGGTGCAGGTCATGGAACCGCATGTCCAGCACGGCGCCGGTGAAGTCGAGGACCCCCTCGATCTGCGCGCCGGTCAGGTTGATCGTCCCGTGGGCCGTGAACCCCTCTCGGCAGCGCATGGACTGGCCAACCACCAGCCGCTCGCCGGTGAGCGCAGCGCCACCCGGATTTGTGAGTGTCGCACCATCGAAGGTCAGGAGGGTCCCGATGCGGGCGCTGCTGAGGTGGACCTCGCCAACGGCGGTGGTGCACTCATCGTCAAACCGCAGGCTCTCTCTGACGATGAGCCCAAGGGCATGCAGGGCAATCCCGCCAGGGTTGTAGAGCGTCGCGTCCCAACAGCTAACGAAGCCATCGATGTGCGCGCCGATGAGGCGTACCCCGCCCCGGGCGATGAACTGACCGGAGTGATTGATGGCGCTGCCCAAGAACAGGCCGTAGCCGACGGTCATGCCCTGGGCATTGAGCGCCCGTCCGTCAGGGTTGCTCAGTTCGGCGCCGGTGAAGGCCAGCGGACCCCCGATCTTGGCGCCGATCCGGCGGATCACGCCGTTGGCAGTGAACCCATCGCTGCAGCTCATGCTCTGGTCAACGATCAGCCCGGATCCGTCCAGGGCTGCCCCTGCCGGATTGTTCAGCGTCGCGCCGTTGAAGTTGAGCCCACCACCGATGTGCACCCCAATCAGGTTCACCTGATCGGCATTGAACCCATCAGTGAGTTCCAAGTCGCCGCGGGTCTCCAGTTGGTCGGCGGCAAGTCCTGGCAGGTGGCAGCCGGGCAGGCGCACGGCTTGGGCTTGCGCCTCCCGCAGGTTGGCGGCTGCTCGAAGTAGCAGTCCTGCAGCAGCAGCGGGCTGACCGGTGTGGTGGCTTCCAAGTCGAGCACGCCGGTGATCCGTGCTCCGCGCAGCTTCACCGCCCGTAGTCGCACGGCGTTCGGTTCCCGCGCATCGGTCAGCAGCTCGACCAGCACCTCTGCCCGAACGATGCGGGCAGCGTTCCAGGGTCGCTCCCTTGGTCGGGTCGTCCAGCTCTGGCGTGCCAGTCCGCAGGTCGACCAGCGCACCGGTCGCAGCGGCCTTCATGATCCGCTGCTCGGTTCGGTCAGCCTGTTCTCGGCGAGCACTCCTGTCTCCTTGCACACGTTCGTGGTGCTGATTCTCGCTGGCTGCCATGCGGACGAGAAGAGCGCAACTGCCCTGCGGACAGCGCCTTCGGCAGCCTGAACAGGACGGGCTGCACGAGAGGTCAGTGGCAGGGGCCAATCGTTCCTGACTTGGCCTGCTGCGAGGGAGTCGGTAGTGCCGCTTGGCCGTGGAGCCTTTCTGCCCTGAGTTCGCCGTGCGCGATGGCGAGCTGCTCGCGTCGCCGCTGGTTCTCCTGGCGTAGCCGGCGGATCTGGCGCGGGCCAGCCGGTCCTTGGCCCAGGCGGCATCGGCCAGCGGCCCGCCGGGGTCCAGCGTGACCTGCTGGCCGGCGATGTTGACCTTGCGGGCCTGCTCCCAGTGGCGCCGCACGGTCTGGTCGTGCAGCCGGGCGTAGTGGTCTGTCATGGCAGGCGAGGCGTGGTCCAGGAGCCGGCGGACGACCTCTTTGGGGGACGTCGAGGTTGAGCAGCCGGGTCGCGAACGTGTGGCGCCACTGGTACGGGGTCAGGTGCACCCGGCGGCCGTGCTCGTCGTGGATGTCGCAGGCGGCCACCAGCGGTTGAGCTGGCCATGATAGGTGCTGGACGACAGCGGCCAGCGCTGGCCGGGATCGAGGTCGTGGCGACCTATCCGCGGCGCACCGACGTGCCCAAGCGCCTGTGGACCGATCTGCTCCGCCAGGCCGAGCGGTCTGTGGACGCGCTCGCCTTCGCCGGTTTGTTCCTGCCGGAGGAGCACCCTGATTGGCTGCCGACGCTGCGCGCCAAGGCCCGGGCCGGCGTCCGCGTGCGGCTCCTCCTCGGCGACCCCGAGGGGAGCCAGCTCGCGGACCGGGATGAGGAGCGAGCAATCGGCGGCGGCGTCGCCGGCCGGGTCGCCGCCGTGCTCGCGCACTACCGACTGCTGGTCGACGTCGCCTACATGAAGGGCGACAAGGTCAAGGAGGCCCGCCAGCCTGTCAACGTGTGCCTGCACGCGCGGGGCGCCCGCTGCACGATGCTGGTTGACGGCTTGCCGAGGTCCGGTTTGCGGCCGTTCCGACGCTCTAACGCTTGCCTTGCCCTGTTGCGCGCTCGACCTGGGACTTTGGAGCAGCCCGAGCGAAAATGACACTTACGACCAAGAGCGCGAGCAGCGTGAATCCGAACGTTATGATCGGATTGGCACCAATGTGCCCGCCGTATTGGTATCGGTCCCACAAGTAGTGGAAGCGGAAGATGGCCGCACTGCCCCCGATCCAACCCGCGAGGAGGGCGACCCCGAACAGGCGCGGCACCGCTACCGCTGCGCATGCCGGCACGACAAGCGCCATGACGGTCGCCCAGATGGACGGCGCCACAAGCCAGCGGTTGGGAGGCCAGGGGATGCGCCAGAGGTTCTGGTCATGGAAGAGCAGCGCCAGCGCGCCGGCACCACCGAGGAGGACCACAAGCCACGCAAGCTCACCCTGAGGAGGTCGGCGCATGAGACGAACCTCAGCAGTTCGTGCCAGCGCGAGTCCGGCGAGGCAGGCCGCGAGCACCAAGACCAGGTGAGCGACGAGTTCGAACCGCCAGGCGTCGCCGAACCGAACGGTCTTGTACTCCAGCCGGTCGCTGGCCAAGAACAGAAGTCCCCAGGTCGAGGCAGCCACGATGCCCAGTAGGAGCCCCGGGCCGATCAACCGTCTGGTGCGAGGTATGAGCATGCAGACGCCCGCGCCGAGGGCGAGGATGGCCACGGAGAGCACATACAGCGCGTACCACCTCATATCAGGCCGATCACTAGGGCGGCCCGTCCATAGGGAATCGGTCGACACGTAAGCTGGGAACAAGCCCGCGACCAGCAATCCCACGCCCACGATCGCCAGTTGGCCCGCGACCAGAAGACGGTGGTCGACGCCGGCAGGGGGCGGAGTGGGCTCAGGGGCTGGTCCCGCGACCGCCCCATCGGCCGAGGTCGTCAGACTGGGTGCCGCGGCTGTGGTCGTTGGGGCCGGTGCGGGCTTGGAGAGGGCCGCATCCTGCTCCGCGCCGGGCCGAGTGCCCTCCAGCTTTTCGGGCACTGCTTCAGGGTGTGGGATCACAGCAGCCTCTGAGGCAGGCAGCGACTTGGGGTCGACCAGCACCAGCACGCGAATGTTGGCCGAGCCGCCGTCGCTGTCGACGGTGACGACGCCTTGGTGCTCGCCCACCGCCGTGGTGTCCACAGCCAGCGCGACTTCGTCACTCAATTGGCGGAGTTGGAGCCAGCTCGCCTGGGTGGTCACCCGCGCGTTGAGGGTCCCACCACCGGCGTTGCCGAGCCGGACCCTTCGTTCAGGCGAGTGGCCGTGTAGGGGGAGCCGCCCGAAATCGAGCACTGTAGCCGACAGCTCAAGCCTTGGTGGGGCCGGTGCCGCCACCGCCGGTTGGGCCTGCACCTGGGCGAGGGTCCTTTCCAGCACCTTGAGCAGCCGCGTGGTGTCGGCGTCGAAGCGGTTGGGGCTGAGCTCGAGTGCCTGCCGGCGCACCAGCATGGTAAGGCTTGGCGGCAGCTCATCGGCCTTGGGCATCCTTGCTCCGTCAACCAGGATCGGGATAACGCGGACCTTGCGCGCCAGGGCAGCCTCGATCTCCAGCCGCACGAAGTCATCGGGGTTATCGAGACGACGCCGTCCATACTCGTCGGTGATGGTGAGCCACTCATCACCGATCAGCGCCAGCAGCACGTCGCATGATCCGACCGCGGTGGTGATCACCTCGACGAAGTCGTCGCCCAGCTCGATGGAGTCGACGTCCTTGAAGACCTGGCCGGCGGCGAAATGCTCAGCGAGCCGGTCGAACAGCCAGCCGGCAGGGTAGGCGGTCTCCTCCCGCCGGTAGCTGATGAAGATTCGGCCTGGAGCTGCCGCAGCGGATGCAGCCATGGTCCCCACCTCGACCTCCCGCCCTTGCCCCGCGAGGCCAGCCTTTGTCCCGCCGATCATGGAGCTGTCCGGGGAGTGTTCGACGACACGGCAGATCGTACGGGCCGAGCGCGGCGTAGGAAAGCGCTTGTGTCGCAGAGCACCATCGAGGGGGGCTGACCTGACCCCTGAGGTTGCCTCGTCACTTGGAGCGCGACCACGCGCAGCGCCTCGAGCCGGCTGCTCTTGACGGCGGTGAGGAACCGCCACGCCTGCGCGGGCGACAGGGGTGACGAACTCGTCTCCATCCTTGTGCGGCGGCTTGACCAGGTCGGCGACGTTGCGTGGGGCGAGACCCCGGCGATGCGCGTGGTTCAGCCCATCGTGCAGGACCCGGTGTAGCTGGAGGACCGTGGTGGGGGAGACCGCGCGACCGCCTCGGCCGAGGGACACTTCAGGTCGTCCGCTTCCGTGCCGATGGAAGAGATGTCGAGCTGCTCGCCCCAGCCCGTTGACTGGGCCGGTGCTCGGGAGGTGGCCGGTAATTTCACTACGACCGCGGGCATCGCATCCCGGATGGCCTGGGCGAGCAGTTCGACATTGACTGATATGTGGCGGGCGTGCCGATTACGCCCAAGTTTCGCCGGCAGGCGGCCGCGAGCGAGGATGCCTTCGACGCCGCCGTTTCCGCGCTGGCCATGGCCGCCGCCGAGGAGCTGCTTGCGCTACCGGACGAGCCCGGCTACGCGCTCGAGGGCAGGATCTGGCAGCCGCGTGTGCCCGTCGCCTTCAGCGACGCCGCGCGCCAGCCCCCATGTGCTCCTGGCTGTTCTCGATCGGCCGGCTCACCGACCCGTCCGGCCGAGGGGTGGGCGGGGTTGGGCTCTTCTTGCATTGGCCGGGACGATTGCCTGACCCCGGCCCGCCACCTCGTGGCCGCAGCGAACCATGGGAGGCCCGCAGCGATCCAGTGCGCGTCGCGCAAATGGTGGACCGCGGTTCGCACCAGCGCCGGCAAACGAGGTGCCCGGCTATTTCGCGCGGATGCAGCAGAGCGGCGCGAGGTTCAAGTTCGAGGGGACGCGAAAGAGCTGCCGCCGTGACTTCAGGCAATTCTGGCATACTCGCTCGATGAGCGATCGGGCGGAACCGGAGCGCGGAGTTCGCCTGCGGACGATCTATTCATCCCATGCGCTGAGCCACGGGCTGGTGCTGGTGTTCCCGGCGGTGCTGGTGACCCTGCGGGCGGAGTTCGGGTCCTCGTTCACCACGTTGGGGACGATCGCCACCATCAGCACCATGCTGTACGGGCTCGGGGCGCTGCCGGGGGGCCTGCTGGTCGACCGTCTCGGCGCGCCGCTGCTGCTGCGCGTCTTCGCGGGGCTCTCCGTCGTGTTCTGCCTGCTGGCCGCGACCGCGCCCGGGATCTGGTGGCTCGCGCTGGCGCTCGGGCTGCTCGGTGCCGCCGGGGCCCTCTACCACCCCTCCGGGCTTGCGGAGATCACCCTCAACGTGCCCGGAGGCGGGCGCGTGCTCGGCCAGCACGGGAGCTGGGGCAACCTCGGCACGGCGGTCGCTCCTCTGCTCGCGGGCGCGATCGCGTCAGCGTGGACCTGGCGGGCCAGCTACGCCCTCGCCGGGGTGGCCGCGGCGCTCGTGCTGCTGGCCGTCAGGCGCGGGGTACCGCTCGACCGCGCGCTGCCGCCGGAGCGGTCGATCGGGCCGCCGGAGCGGAGCCGGGTGACCATCGGGACGATCATGCTCCTCTCGGTGGCGGAGGGCTTTGTCTTCCAGGGTTTCGTCGTCTTCCTGCCGGCGTTCCTCGCGCAGGTCGGCGGGCTCGGCGAGGCGGCCGCGGCCAAGGGCGGCGCCCTCTCGGCGGCGGTGCTCCTGCTCGGCGTGCCGGGGCAGCTCGCCGGCGGGCGGCTGGCGGAGGGGGAGGGGCATTCCCTGGCGCTGCGCTACGCCGGCCTGTACGCCGGGGCCATCGTCGTGGGCGTGGCTGTCGGCTGGGCAGGGGCGGGGCTGCTCGGCCTGCTGCTGGCCGGTCTGTTCGGCGTGCTCATCTTCGTCGGCCAGCCGATCAGCAACCAGCTGGTGTCGCGCGCGACCCAGGCGGGCCGGCGAGGGGCGGCCTACGGTACCTACTTCTCGCTGTCGTTCGGCGTGGGCGCGCTGGCCGGCACCGCGGGCGGGCTGGTCGCCGACCGGTGGGGGCTGGCGGCGGTGTTCGCCCTCCTCGGTCTGGTCGCGCTCCTGAACGCGCTCGGCGGGCTCGTGGTGCGCCGCCTGCTGGGGCACGCGCCCGTCTCGACAGCGAGGCCGTCGCGGTCCTAGGGTTCTCCGGTGCTTGCAAGCGCAAGGTCTCTCTGTACCGAAAGGAGCCATGATGGCGACTGCCGAACGGCGGGCACATGTGCTGTGGGAGGGCTCGCTGGCCAGGGGAGGCGGCGAGCTCGAGTTCGCCAGCAGCGGCATCGGCAAGTATCCGGTGACCTGGGCGTCGCGGGTCGAGCAGCCGGACGGCCGCACCAGCCCGGAGGAGCTGCTCGCGGCCAGCCACGCGGCCTGCTACGCGATGGCGTTCTCGTTCGCGCTCGGCGGCGCCGGCAACCCGCCGGAGCGTCTCGACGTCACCGCGACCGTCTCGCTGGACCCCAAGGAGGGTGGCGGCTTCGAGGTCACCAGCTCGGCGCTCCAGGTCAGGGGCGTGGTGGCCGGCCTCGACCAGGCCGGCTTCCAGGCTGCCGCCGAGCAGGCGGAGCTGGGCTGCCCGATCTCCAACGCCATCCGCAACAACGTGCGGATCACGGTGGAGGCGACGCTCGAGTCCTGAGCCTTGTGCGCGCCGGCGGGGCCGTTTTGTGCTGAGCCTCGCGTGCCCGCGAGCTCTCGCGGACGATGAGCTCGGGTCGCTCGAGAGCATGGGCCTCGAGCCGCGGGTCGTCGATCCTGGCCATGATCAGGGCAACAGCTCGCTCGGCGATGCGCTGGACCGGTTGGCGCAGGCTCGTCAGGGTCGGCACCGTCCGCTCGGCCAGGGCAGCGTCGTCACAGCCGACGATCGCGATCCGGCCTGGCCCGCCGCCGACCTCATGACCGAGGGAGGCAGCGGCGCGGATCACGTCGTAGGCGAACTCGTCGCACGCGGCGACCACGGCGGTCGGGTGAGGCGAGCGGCGCAGCAGGCTGTGGGCCTGCTCGAGGGCCACCTGGCCGTAGCTCTGCACCTCGACGCACTCCGGCAGGTTGCCGGCCGCGGCCAGGCCGAGCCGGTAGCCTTCCAAGCGCCGGTCCGCGACGGCATCGGATGACGGCCAGCCGAGGTAGGCGATCCGCTCGTGGCCCTGCTGGACCAGGTGCTCGACGGCCATCATGGAGCCGGCGACGTTGTCGTTGTCGACCCAGCAGTAGCCGGCCTCATCCCCGAGCCGCCCGAAGAGCACGAACGGTGCCTGGGCGTCCTGGAGGTAGGCGACGCGCTCGTCGTCATAGGCGAGGTCGGTCAGGATGAAACCGCCAACCTCGCGCTGCTCCCACATGCGTTGGTAGTGGGGCGCGCGGGAGCCGGGCTCTTTGTCGGTGACGAAGGGGTGCAGGCGGAAGCTGGCGGCGCGTGCCGCCCACAGCAGGTTCAGGAGCAGCTGGCTGAAGATGGTGTTGCCGCCGAGGTCCTCGGCGCGCGGCACCTCATAGCCGATGTGGCCGAGCTGCCGGCGCCCCAGGCCGGCGGGGCTGCCACGCGGCACGTAGCCCGTCTCGCGCACAGCGGCCTTGAGGCGCGCATGGGTCTGCGTGCTCAGCACCTCGGGGCGGGAGAAGTAGTTGCGGGCCGAGCTGACGCTGACGCCGGCACGCCGAGCGACTTCCTCAATGCTCGGGGTGCTCCGCGTGTCAGCTTCGCGCATAGCGTCCGTTCCGCTGCTTTACGTAGCTGCGCTACGTCATTTGTAGCTGATCCTTGTAAATGAGTTTGTAACACACTTGGCGCTGCCGCCTCCCGAGCTGCGGGTGGTGTCTTGGGGGGGAATCATCCCAGCTCAGGAGGCGACCCGACCGTCACGGTCTCGCGTTCCCCTGTCGCTTGCGAGGCGAGTTGAGCGGGTGACGGGAATCGAACCCGCGTCACGAGCTTGGAAGGCTCGAGCTCTACCATTGAGCTACACCCGCTGGGGCGCGCGGCCGACCGGCCGCTGGGACATCGGCGAGGGTACCATTCTCGAGCTGGTGCGCGATTGGCGCGGGGTTCCTGGAAGTCCCGCGGTGCCAGCTCACCCGGGTGAGTCTCAGCGACGTATCGCCGTGATGGTCTGCTCGAGCTGCCGCAGGTGGGCACCGTCGTGGCCGGCCATGGTCTCGGTCAGGAGGCGGAAGCTCGTCGGGCCACGCTCCTCGTGGATGCCGACGCGGCCCCACATGGCCTCGGGTGTGTGCCTGGTGAGCACGAGGTTGGCGGTGCGAAGCGCCGTGAAGGCGTCGAGCAGCTCCGCGAACACCGGTTGCGCCAGGGTCGCCCACGCGTCCTGGTCGAAGGCGGCGAGCTGGGGAGTGTCCTGGGCAAGGATGGAGCGCGCCCGGAACGAGTAGACGATCTCGGCGTCCCACAGGTGGCCCAGCAGCTCCGCGACCGACCACTCCGCCGGCTCGGGCCGCCTGCCGAGCAGGGCCTCGGACAGCCCGCTCGTCCGTTCCCGGACGGCCAGCGGCGTCGCGGTCAGCATCACGACCGGGTCCTGCCCGGCCAGCAGCGCCAGCAGCTCCCGCTGATAGCCTTGCGGGTCCTCGACGGGGTCAGCCACCACGATCCGTTCTTCCATCTCGCCTCCAAGGTCGACTGATGCTCGGCGCGCGAACGTAGGTAGAAGCGTAGCGAGGTAGCCCATTCGCGGTGATCGGGTGTGGCGCCGCTCTGTTCCTGGCTACGCGCTTGGCGGGGTCCGGCGCAGCATTCTTCCTGCCAGGCCGATCACAAGGATCAGGAATGCGATTGGCGCCGGTGCGGTCGGTCCGACGGGAGGACGCCTGGTCAGGCCCTGTGAGCTGGTCACCGATGGCTCCATCCTGCACCCTTTCCGGTCGCCACCTCCCTCCGCGCATGGCCTTCAGGTCGAGGCGGTCGGCTGCGGACGGCGCTGCGGCTGTGCGGGGCGGGCGGGAACGTCGCGGGAGGGCGGGCGGCGCAGCACCAGACCCCTCAGCCGCCATGAGGCCGGCGCCCACCAGCATCGCCTGGCCGAAGCCTGCCCCATGAACGCCGTCATCGCTGCCCGGACACCCGGATATCCCGTCTCGTCGATCATGCGGGTCGAGCCGACCTTTCGTCGTTGGTGATCAGCCGGCCTCGAACATCACGGTGGGGCTGTCGCGGCCAGTGCAGCGCAGGAAGAGCCGGCACCCGCCGATGTCGAACAGCCCCGAATAGGGGCCGCTGGGCACGATTGTGGGTGCCGGTCGCCACGCTCGAGGATGTGGGGGGTGATGCTCTTTCTGGTCGGGACGGCCGGATTTGAACCGGCGACCCCCTGCTCCCAAAGCAGGTGCGCTGCCAAACTGCGCCACGTCCCGTCGCATTGGGCCTCTGACCTGCGGTGATAGCAACCACCGCGATGATGAGGGGCGAGCACAACGCTCACTCGCCCCCTTAGCCGGACTCCACACCTGCTCCTGTGGCGTCCGGTTTGGGTGAAGTGGGGAGGCCCCATGCCAGGACACAGCGTAGACGACTTGGCCCGATCCTTCGAGCGCCACCTCCTCTCGCGGTGGTGGGGCCGCCGGCCAGCGGCAAGACCACGCTGACCACCGCGCTCAGCGGGTCCAGGCATCTCGTGTTCGCCTGCGTGACTTCTGTACCGCCCAAGCACGCCACGACCGCGTGCTGGCCGCGCACCTGCGCACCAGCCCGGATCCGCTTGGCTGGCTCGACGACCAGATTGTGGCCGCAGTGCTTCGCCCGCAGCGTCCGAGCGCTGTGATACCTGCGACGCCGTGCTGTCACGAACGCTGCACCGACGATCACAGCCAGCGACGATCTCTGGCCGCCTCCTGGCCGATGGCCTCACGCTCTTGCTCCTCTCCGGCAGCACTGCGACGACCCTGCCCGGGCATCGCGAGGTCGCCTCTCGCCGAGGCGGCAGTGCTGGCGCCGCGGTCCTGGTGTGACGGCTGCCTGCTCGCCCAAGCCGCCAGCACCGCGACCGGTCGGTCGCAGCGGCTGCACGAAGGCGGTCACCGGTCACCGGTCCGGGCCCAGGCGAGGGGGCTGGAGCCGCCGGCTGCTGCGTGTGCATGGCGGCTCCTTCGCTAGAGTGAGTTCCTAACGTGTACACTTCGGAGAAGAGTACATATTCGACTATTCGCAGTGAGAACAACAAGTGAGCATGACAGCCCTGCCGACCACAGCGTTCGCTGTCCTGGGTCTGCTGTCGCTGCGCGACCTGTCCGGGTACGAGCTGGCCGCGTTCGCCGACCAGTCGCTGGCCTACTTCTGGCCGATGCACCGCAGTCTGGTCTACCGGGAGCTGCGGCGGCTGGAGGACGGCGGCTACGTTGCGGGCACCGAGGTGGCCCAGGACCGTGTCCCCGACAAGCGGGTCTACCGGTTGACCGAGCGGGGCCGCGCCGCGCTCGACGGGTGGCTGGCGACGCCCGGCTTCCAGCCACCGCGGGTGCGCAGCGAGTTCCTGGTCAAGTTCTTCTTCGCCCGCCGGCTCGGCCGCGAACCGCTCGGGGCGCTGCTGCGCGACTACCGGGCCGCGGTCGAGCTGGACCTGGCCGACCTGCAGGCCACGGCGGATCGGCTCAACGACCTCCCAGAGGGGTTCTTCTGGCAGCTGGCGGCGCTGCACGGGGTGCGCACCCGCCAGGCGCTGCTGCAGTGGATCGCCGACGTGGAGCAGGCGCTGGCGGCCATGCCCGGCACTGCCGAGGTGACGGAGGAGGCCGACCGGTGACCGGTGCCGTCGTCTTCGTGGCGGGTGAGCCGGCGCCAGATCAAGACGCGCTCCCACGCGTACCTCTGAGCTGAGGATGCGATCGAACTTGGCGAGGACCACCGTGTTTTCGAGCTATCCAATGTGAACCTGAGCACGCGGGCGAGCTTTTGGCCACAACCAATGGGGTGAGCCGGTCGGAGGGGACAGCCCTTTCCCTCCGATCGCCGACTACGGCTTCCTTTCGGACTGCGAGTGCAACGCACTCGTGGCGCCGAGTGGCGCGGTCGAGTGGATGTGCCTGCCCCGACCGGACTCGCCCAGTGTCTTCGGGGCGATCCTCGATCGCAGTGCGGGCATCTTCCGTATCGGGCCTCCCGACCTCCAGGCCCCGGAGTCTCGGCGCTACCTTCCAGGGACGGTCGTGCTGGAGACCACCTGGAGGACGAGAACAGGATGGATGACCGTCCGCGATGGGACCGCCCGCTGTCTGAGTGGAACAGCGGAGCTGGAGCTGTTCTGCGCCCCTGTGTTCGACTACAGTCGAGCCCCCGGGAGCTGGCAGGGTTCGCCGGGCGGTCGCTCCCCAGGCTTCGAACCCGAGCCGCATGTCCGTCCGCAGCGTGAGCTCCAGATCACCTTGGCCTGCGTGCGCTCGCGCGTGACCGTAATCTCCTTCGACGTACCTGCGCGAGGGGGAGACCGCTTTTGCCGCCCTATCGTGGTCGCCCGAGCGTGCGGCACCGGCGACCATCGACGAGGCGGTCGCCCGGCTCAGGAAAACCGCAGACTTCTGGCGCCAGTGGCTCGGCCAGGGCCGATTCCCCGATCACCGTTGGTCCGCGTACCTGCAGCGCAGCGCCCTGACCTTGAAGGGGCTCTCATACGCTCCAACCGGGGCCATGCTGGCGGCCGCAACGACGTCACTGCCCGAGACCCTGGTGGAGAACGCAACTGGGATTACCGGTACGCCTGGGTCCGCGACGCGACGTTCATGCTCTGGGCTCTGCACGCCCTGGGGTTTGAAAAAGAAGCCAACGACTTCTTCGCGTTCCTTACCGATGCGTGGCAAGAGGTGACATCCAGGTGATGTATGGGGTGGGGGCGAGCGCGAACTTGAGGAGATCGAGCTGCCTCACCTCACCGGGTACGCGGACGCCCGTCCGGTTCGGGTCGGCAACGCGGCCTATCGGCAACGTCAGCATGACGTCTGGGGGGCAGTGCTGGACTCCGTCTACCTACACACCCGGTTGCGCGATCACCTCCCTGACCAGGCCTGGGCGGCGGTCGCCCCCCAGGTAGAAGCCGCCTTGGCCCACTGGCGGGAGCCAGATCATGGCATATGGGAGGTGCGCGGCAAGCCCCAGCACTTCACCTCGTCCAAGGTGATGTGCTGGGTGGCGGCGGATCGCGGCGCCCGGCTGGCGGAACTGCGAGGGGATCCGGAGCGAGCCGAGCGGTGGTCGGCAGCCGCAGATGAAATCCACGCCGACGTGTGCAAGCGCGGGGTGGACGAGCGGGGCGTCTTTACCCAGCATTATTATGGCAGCGACGCGCTCGACGCCTCGGTGCTGCTCCTGCCACTCGTTCGCTTCCTCCCGCCCGAGGACGAGCGGATCCGTCGCACGGTGCTCACTATCGCCGACGAACTGACGGACGGCGGACTGGTACTCCGTTATCGCGCCGAGGAGACCGACGACGGTATGCGGGGAACAGAGGGAACCTTCACGATATGCACGTTTTGGCTCGTCTCGGCGCTCGCGGAGATCGACGAGTTCGAACGGGCGCGTGACCATGCGAGCAGACGTTGTCTGCCGCTAGCGATCCTTTGGTAGGACGATTCCGACGGTTGTCATGAGTTGTGTGGATGGTCCTGAGAGTGGGTGGTCAGGTCAGGCTGCCGTGCGCAGCCGGGCGTGGGCGAGGCGCTGGCTGACTGCCTGGTCGATGGTGCGGAGCGCGGCGCGGAGTTCGGGTGGCGCGTGGGGCTGGGTTCGGGTGGCGAGCAGCGGTCTGAGGACCCGGTCGTGGACCTTGGTGTAGAAGACCGCGAACCCGATGCCGTCGGGAGTCAGGGTGTAGCGGTTGTGGCCGGGGACGCGGGTGATCAGGCGGTTGCGGCGCAGCCGGGCAAGGTCGTAGCTGGCCTGGTTCATGCTGTAGGGGATGCCGTGCAGTCCGGCCATCAAGGCACGCAGGCGCTTGTTGGTGATGCCGGTGACGGCGAACAGCAGGTTGGCCAGGGCGCCGGCCAGGGCCTGGACCCGAGGGTCGCCAAACCGCAAGGCTGGGGCCCTGCTGCCATCGTCGGTGACGGTGGACTGTGCGATCCGCGCAAAGGCTGGACTCGCAAGGACCGTGCCCTGGCCGACCCGTTTGAGTGTCCAGCAGCCGCTGGTTGATCGCACGGGACTTGGCCTGCAGGCCGTCGAGGTTGGGCAGCAGCCGCTGGCAGCCGAGGTCGTCGGCGTCGTTGATGACGGTCTCGATGCGCAGGGCACGGCCGTCCTTGAGGTACTGCTTGATGCGGGAGTGCTGGTAGAACACGTTGACGGTGACGC
>WNGF01001411.1_pt1 | contig 35251 bp, 36 predicted proteins | sample 5400641 | NCBI WGS metagenome assembly WNGF01 (sample SAMN13153371, study PRJNA577476) | soil metagenome | isolation source: 80 cm soil or saprolite under grassland replicate 2 | place: USA:California | collected 2016-06-15 | reverse complement strand
CACGCAGAGCACACGGAGTAGAAGCCGCGGAGAACGACCTCAATCCCTAGCTGTGATCACTAGGCGTTAGAGATCGTTCCTTTTCTTTGTTTGAACTACAACGACAGATAAAGATCAGCGCGCGATCTCATCTGTCGTTCACCCACAAATCAGGAGATGCCTGCTTGGTCGAGATCCGGAGGGCGAACGGTAGTCAGTCTCCGCGGCTTTTACCCCGCGTGCTCTGCGTGCTCCGTGGTAGACGCCCGCCAGAGGTGCCCCGTAGCCTGCTAGGTTCTCGCATCTAGAAGGCTAGCTTGGCCCGCTCGCGGCCGCACTCGCATCGGTGCCCTCGGGCTGATTCTGCCTTTCCTTACCCACAGGAATAGCCTCGATCGCAAGCGTCGGGCAGTGATTCACAAAATCCCCATCCGCGGCCGACCACTGAACCCGCGTTTTCTTCGCGTATGCCTTTCCTTTTCGGTCGAGCGCCATGAGCTGCGGCGCGAGCGTCACACACAGTGTGCAGCCGATACACTTGTCCTGATCGACTGTGAGGCGGACCGGCGCGCGCGGAAAAATGCCCGTGCGCGCTGAGAGGCAAGCATCGTAGTGCGCCAATGCTTCCACCGCGGCGCGATAGCCGGCCTCCATCAGCTCATCGGCAGCCGTAAAGCTGAACCATTCGATGTGGGAGACCGCCGGACGAATCAGGATCATCGGTGGACTCGACCAGCGCTCCAGCGGCTGGAGTTGTAGTGCATGCATCATCGTCGTCGCTGCCCTCATGTAGATCGCAGTGAAGCCGTTAGCCGCGATGTCCTCCTCTGTGACTAGCGAGCTGCTGCCTGTGTCTACCGCAATCACCGCGTCCATGCCGCGACCGGCGATACCAACCGGCAGATTGTCGACGACTCCTCCGTCCACACACTGTCGCCCGTGAATCTCCCCGGGTGGAAAGAAGCCCGGCAGCGCGGACGACGCATAGATCGCATCGATGACATTTACGTCGCGGAGGCCAGGCAGACCCCAGACGACCTGCGTCCCACGCTTAAGGTCCACGGTGTTGACGAGAAGGGTGCGATCGAGCTCGGCGAAAGTGACATCCGGCGCGACCGACGCGCACAGCTCGCGCAGCGGGCCAGCCAGATAGATCGAGGCCGCGCGCGTCCGCTCCAGAATCATCTCCATCCTGTTGAGGCGAAAAAGATTCCTTCTTCTCAAAGCGCGAGCGCGCTCGGCCATTTCGGGAACAGGCATCCTCTGCACCCACGCCGCGGCAATGAGTGAACCGATGCTCGTTCCGGCGAGAACCGTCGGAACGATCCCGCGTTCCTCCAGCGCGCGAATCACCCCGATGTGCGCGAACCCCTTGAGCCCGCCTCCGCCGAGGACGAGTGCAACTCGCGGCTTTCGGGCGCGTCGACGTCCCTTCGCCGGTCTCCCGTCGCCTTTCAGTACTGGAATGTGGGACGTTGCTCGCACGCTATAATTGTACGGTCGCCATCAACCTCTCCTACATGAAGAAGATCGTTACAGCGCTTTGTATCATCGCAACAGCCGCACCGCCTGTGCTCGCACAGACCAACGCCACGCTCCAACGCATTACTACGAAAGAGATTGACGCCCACATAAAATTCCTCGCATCCGACCTATTGGAGGGACGCGCTCCTGCAACCCGCGGCGGACGTCTCGCCGCCGAGTATATCGCCACTCAGTTGGAGGCGTACGACGTCGAGCCTGGTGTAAAGGGCTCCTACTTCCAGGAAGTTCCGATCGACATTGTCGGCTCGGCAAAAGGCTCCGTCAATGTCACCGCATCGGGAAAGGCAACGGCAACCCTGCGCTATCCCGACGATGTGGTGGTATGGGCGGGATCGGCAACGCCGAGCAGTGCCGGGCGCGGCGAGCTCGTATTCGTCGGATACGGAGCCGCCGCTCCCGAGTACCGGTGGGACGATTTCAAAGGAGTAGATCTCAAAGGCAAGGTTCTGCTCGTCCTCGTGAACGATCCGCCCGCACCCCCAGCTGAGCCGAATCTGTTCGGCGGCAAGGCGATGACCTATTACGGCCGCTGGACCTACAAGTACGAGGAGGCAGAGCGCCGCGGCGCGGCGGGCATGCTCATCGTGCACACTAGCGAGCGTGCAGGATACCCGTGGCACACGGTCATCGGATCGTGGGCGAAGGAGCAGCGGATGCTGCCTCGCGATCCCAAGCTGCCTCCGCCGCTCGGAGTTCGCGGTTGGATCACCGATAGCGCCGCGACCGCGCTGCTCGCGCATGCCGGGCTCGACATGGCGGAGCTGCGCCGGCGCGCTGAGTCTCGCGACTTCCGCCCGGTCCCCACCGGCATCGACATCGATGCGCATTTCACGAACACCGTCGAGCACCTCAAGGACGCGAATGTCATCGGCATAGTGCGCGGCAGCGACCCACGTCTACGGGATGAATACGTGGTGTACAGCGCGCACTTCGATCACCACGGCATCGGTCCGGTGGTGAACGGCGATTCCATCTACAACGGTGCCGTGGATAATGCGTCGGGCGTTGCAGATATCCTTGCGGTCGCGCGCTCCGCCGCCAATTCGCAGAGGCCTCGCCGATCGCAGATGTTCCTCTTCGTCACGGCCGAAGAATCAGGACTGCTGGGATCGCAGTACTACGCCGAGAATCCGACCGTACCGGTCTCGCGCATCGTCGCCAATCTCAACGTCGACGGCGGCAACGTCCTCGGTCGCGTACGCAACCTCAACGTGCTTGGCGACACCAAAAGCTCCCTCGGCCCCTCACTCGCGCGCCTCGCGAGCGGCCGGGGGATAAGGCTCTCGCCCGAAGAGCACCCCGAGCGCGGAGCCTTTTACCGATCCGACCATTTTTCATTCGCGAAGGCGGGAGTTCCGTCGGTTTCGATCGGCGCGGGGACTAATTATGTCGGAAGGGCCGCCGACTGGGGCAGACAACAGAACGAGGACTACCTGGCGCACCGGTATCATCAGCCGTCAGACGAGTACCAGTCGGGATGGGACCTCACCGGCGCGGTTCAACTGGCCGAAATCGTTCAGCAATTCGGGATCATGATCGCCAACGCGCCGACGGTTCCAACATGGAGCTCGGACGCCGAATTCAAGGCGATTCGCGATCGACAGCGCAGGTCTCAGGAGTGAGCGATCCGCTCCTCCGCTTCCGTGACGAATTCCCGATTCTGAAGCGGACGACATACCTCGTATCGAATTCTCTCGGGCCGATGCCACGCACGGTCCCCGAGCGGCTTGCGGAGTACGCCGCGGACTGGGGTGAGCTGGGCGTGAAGGCGTGGACGCGCGGCTGGTGGGAGAAGCCCGTTGACGTCGGCAATGAGATCGCGCCACTGATGAATGCGAGTGACGGTGAAGTCGTAATGATGCCCAACGTGACGATCGCGCAATCGGCGGTCGTGTCGGCGATTGACTTCCCGCGGGGCCGCGACAAAATCGTCATGACCGGTCTCGACTTTCCATCCGTGCTGTACGCCTACGCCGAAATGGCGAAAAGGCTCGGCGCGCGAGTCGAGGTCGTGAACTCCGATGACGGTATCACGATTGACGAAGATCGCCTCCTCGCCGCCATCGATGAGCGCACCCGGCTCGTGGCGGTGTCGCACGTGCTGTTCAAGTCCGCCTACATCAATGATGCGGCAAAGATCTGCCGGCGCGCGCATGACCTTGGCGCTCTGGTTTCGCTCGACGCATTTCATTCGGTGGGGATCATTCCAGTCGACGTGAAGGAGAGCGGCGTCGATTTTCTCACCGGCGGTGTGTTGAAGTGGCTCTGCGGAGGTCCCGGCGGGTGCTTTCTCTATGTTGCTCCATCAGTACGCAACAACCTGGCTCCAGCGCTGACTGGCTGGCAGGCTCACGCGCGGCCATTCGCATTCGAAGATCAAATGGAATTCACGTCGGGTCCCTTCCGCTGGCTGAACGGAACGCCAGTGGTGCCCGCGCTCTACGTAGCGGCCGAGGGTGCGCGTCTCATAAGGGCAGCCGGCATCGAGGGCATACGCGCCAAGAGCATCAGGCAGACGAGTCGGCTGGTGGAGCTCGCCCTCGAGCAGGGCTACTCCGTGACGGCCTCACGCGATCCCTCTCGCCGGGCCGGGACAGTGGCGATCGACGCACCCAACGGGTACGAGGTGACTCAAGAGTTGCTCTCGCGCGATTTCCTCGTCGACTATAGAGTGGGTGCTGGAATCAGGGTGGCGCCCCATTTCTTCACCCGCGACGAAGAGGTAGACGACGTTGTTGGTGCGATTTCCGAGATTCTGGAGACCGGCGCGTGGCGCCGATTTACCGAGCGTGCGGCGGTGGTTACGTGAATCCGGGCAAGCCCGACGGCGGGGAATTCAGCCGGGAAAAAACCAAGAGGAGGTAAAAGCGAGCGATCGATGCGTCGGGCCCGCATCGTGCCTTGAACAACTCCGCGCCCAAATGGTACAATAAGTCAACTCGATCAGTCGGAGGTAACAACACGCCATGGCTACCCCGTTTCTGAGTTCCGAGGAGTATGACGAAAGAGCGCACCAGTTGTACAACGAAGGTCAGTACGACGAGGCGTTGGACGTACTTCGCGAGGGGCTCTCGCTCTACCCTAATGCGGTAGAGCTGCACATTGGCGTCGGTTACGCGCACCACGCGCGCGAGGAATATGCGTGGGCCCGGAGAAGCTTCGAGGAGGCACTCGTCCTCGATCCGGAGCACGAGGACGCGCTCGCCGGACTGGGCGAGACGCTGCTCAAATTCGGACAGCAACCCGCGGCGCTGAGGAGCTTCCGCCGCACTCTCGAGCTCGGCTACGAGGACGACATCGAGCTGATGCTCCAGATCGGGCGCGCACTTTTTCGCGAGGGGCTCATCGACCACTCTCGCGAGTACTTCGAGATCGCCGGGCGTCAAACACCCGATTCAGCCGAAGCGGTGTCCTGCATCGGCTACGTTCAGCACCGGCTGGGCGATGACGAAGCCGCGATCACAACGCTGCGACGCGCTCTCAAGATCGACGAGGATCACACCGAGGCGCGCATCTACCTCGGCAACATCTTCTACGACCGCGGAGATTACGAGGCCGCACTATACCATCTGGATCGCTCCACCCCTGACGACCACTGGGACGAGCTCGGCATCTGGAGACTGATCGAGCTGAAGAAGATGGTCTACCGTTTGCGAGACAACGATCCGGAGCTAAAGCCGTGGGAGAATCGTCTCGCCGAGCTCGCGGGGGAGCCTGACGACATCGATGAGATGCTCGCCGAGATCGAGTCGCGGGCAGCCGAAACGGCGGACAACGAGGCGCGCGGCCAGCTCGAGCTTTTTGGAGTGCTGCTGTCGAGCCTCGCGAAGGAAAAAGAGGACGACTCCCCCGCCCACTGCATCAAGGTCGGTGAAGATGATTCATACGAGGGAACGTGGGAGGAGATTCTGCTCAAGATGAGTGAGGCCCGCGGCTCAAACGGCGGCGGCTCGATAAAGGATTTCATGGCGAACGAAGCGCGGCGTGGATACTCGCTCACCGGGCGGCGCATACCGACCGAGAGTGCGGAAAGCTTCATCAAGGGGAGTGCGGACGCAGGGCTGTTGCGCATCGTGAGATGACCGCAAATCAGCAGTCCGCACTTGCGGCGCTGCGAAGCGTTTCACCGATCGCGTCGCGGCTCGAGCATTCGGCCGAAGGCGAGGACCGTGCAGCCGATATACTCGAGCTTTGGCAGGGCACAGAAACCGCGCTTCGAGCGTTGATGGGCGGGTCGTCCCTCGGGGGACAGGCGCTCATCCGCGAGCTCAGGCAGCGAGAGCTCATCTCGCTCGGACAGGCGTACGCGCTGCTCGAGTTTCTCGGCGCTCGCGACCGTGCGAACCGCACTACATATCGAGCAACCGACAACGACGTTGCCGTTGCTCGCGAGGGATTCCGGCAACTGGAGAGCGGACTGAGCGCGGGCGTCCTCGCCGAAGCCGCGCCACCGCTCGCCGCTCCGGGTGCACCGCCACCACCATCACCCTATGCACCGCCATCACCGGGATACTCGGCCCCCGCAGCGGCGGCGAGCGGGTACGGCGGTGGGTCCGCCTATGCGCCAGGAACCGCGACACCGCTTCCAGTTACACCAACTGCGGGCGCCGAGCCGACATACACGGCTCGGCCCAGCCGCATCCCCGCGAATCTATGGTTCGTGGTTCTCATCATCCTGCTGATCGTCGGGGCGGCAGGAGGCTACTTCCTGCTCTCGAACCGGAGCGATCCCACGAAGAACATGGACCAGGCCGTGACGATGATGCAGACCGGAAGACGCGAGGCGGCGCGCGGCGAATTTCAGCGCGTGGTTCGCGAAAATCCAAAGCTCGCCACGCCGCACGTGTTCCTTGCACGACTGGCCCGGGAAGACGGCGATATCGCAACCGCCAAGCGCGAGCTCGAGACTGCGATACGCATCGAGCCGAACAACCCAATCGCACTTCGTGAGATGGGATTGATCCTTTTCTCGACGGGAGACTACGAGCTGGCGCGGCGCTTCTTCGTTCGTGCGATTCAGGCGAATCCTAACGACGTCAGCTCGCAGGGATACCTCGGGTGCGCGCTCGCCCGACTCAACCGTATCGACGAGGCCGCCAAATTCATCAACCGCGCTGGCCCCGGCGTATGGAGCTCGTGTATCCAGCAGCAGCCTCTGTGATCGAGTTCAGCAACGCGACCAAGACCTATCGCTCAATCCTCGGCCGCTCGGTTACTGCGGTCGAGGATTTTTCTTTGCAGGTCGCCGAAGGTGAGGTGCTCGGCATCGCCGGGCCTAACGGTGCGGGGAAGAGCACACTGCTTTCGCTCCTGCTCGGCTTTCTCAGGCCAACCGGCGGGAGCGTCCGAATCCTGGGCGAGGAGCCTCGCGAATACGTCCGAAAGAACGGCATCGGTTACGTGCCGGAGCTGATGACGATGAACCCGACGTGGAGGGCTGACAACGCTCTCACGAGACTGGCGACGCTAGCTGACCTTCCGCCTGCGGAGATTCCGGCCCGCGTAAACGCTGTTATCGAGCAGCTCGGGATCGGCGAGCATCGCGACAAGAAGGTCAAGGCGTTGTCGAAGGGGAATCTCCAGCGACTCGGCGTTGCGCAAGCGCTGCTCCGCGAGGAGCGGGTGATGGTTCTCGATGAGCCGACGCACGGCCTCGACCCGGTCTGGACGCAACGCTTCCGGGATATCGTCGAAGGGCTGAGACGGCCAGGCAGAACAGTCATCATTGCCTCACACAACCTGGACGAGCTCCAGCGGGTCGCCGATCGCGTCGCGATAATCGATCATGGTCGGTTGCAGCGATTGGTCACTACGGGCTACGACCTTTCAGCGGACACCGGCGGCACGTATCGAATCGCGGTCGCCTCGGGAGCCGAACGTGTACCTGTCTTGCTTCCGTCCGCGCGTGCATCCAGCGACGGAGAGTTCGAGATACCGTTCACCGATGTCTCAGAGCTCAATCGAGCGCTCGGCTCACTTATCGTCGGGGGAGTTCTCATCGCGAGCGTGGTTCCGGTGAGGTCAGTTCTCGAGCAGCAATTCCGGGAAGCGGTGGGAGAATCGAGATGAGCGGCAACCTTGGACGCTATCTGATCTGGCAATGCCGCGACTTCGTGCGCGAGCGGGGAATCGCTGTTCTGCTCATCGGAGTCGTCTTCGGAATGACCGTGATCGCACCGATGAAGATGGCTGCCGCCGCGTCGGCGACGCCGATGAGCGACCGGATGGCCAGACAACTGCTGATGATCGTGCTGATGCAGCTCTCCTTCATCGCATCGTTCATCGTCCTGAACGGGCTGGTATCAAACGATCGCAAGACGGGCTACTACCGATTTCTATTTTCCAAGCCGGTGAGCCTGCCGGCATACTACACGCAGGCGTTCGGAGTCTACTTCCTCGGCTATCTCGTGGTATTCGCGCTTCTCCTCGCCCTGTTCGTCGTATTCGTCAGCCCGGTACAGCCGTTCGGCCCACTGGCCTTCGCTGCGATTGTGTTTCTGTCGCTCGGAGGTATCGCTTTTTTCATCTCCAGCCTTTTCCGTCGCGACTGGGTTGTACTGGGAGGGGTGCTCGCCGGATCGCAGATCATCAGCAGCGTGTGGGGCGAAGCTCCGGGAATTCGCGGAGTGATTGCGCGTCTCTTCCCGCCATTCGGGCGGCTGGGCGATGTGATGGAAGGCCTCGTCAACCGCGGAACCGTTGAGCCACAATCGCTCGTCTGGCTCCTCGGCTACAGCGCCGTCTTCTTCGTCGGCGGCCTTATCGTCCTTCGTCGCAGGCCGATCGGATGACTCGGGCTCACGTGCTGGAATGACAGGCATCGCCGAAGTCGCGTCGTTCATCAGTCCGGACAGCGTGGTCCGCACGATTCTTCCGAATGGCCTGACTGTGCTCGTTCGGCCGGATCACTCCGCGCCGGTCGTAGCCATCGTAACGGTGGTGAAAGCAGGATACTTCGATGAGACGGACGATGTCGTGGGGATCGCGCACGTTCTCGAGCACATGTTCTTCAAGGGGACTGAGAAGCGCGGCGTCGGCGAGATCGCGAAGCAAACCAAAGCGGCGGGCGGATATCTGAATGCTCACACGATCTACGACAACACGACGTACTACACGGTCCTTCCCGCAGCGGGCTTCGCTGCGGGGCTCGAGATCCAGGCAGATGCCTATGCGCATTCGCTGATAGACGCCGGCGAGCTGGCGCGGGAGCTCGAAGTCATCATCCAGGAAGCGAAGCGGAAGACGGATAATCCGTCGGCGCTCGTCACCGAATCACTCTACGAGCTGCTGCACGACAGACATCGGATGAGACGGTGGCGGATTGGGCACGAAGCAGGTCTTCGCCGCCTGGACCGCGACGCGATGCACCGCTTCTATCGCAACTTCTACCGTCCTTCGAACACCGTGGTCGCGATCGCAGGGGATGTGGATGCGGATGATGCAATCGAGCGCATCAACGCGCTGTACGGTGAGCTGCCGCAAGGAAGCCCCGAGCGGAACGCGGGGCCGGCCGAGGGACACCACGACGATTTCCGTTATCGTGAGCTAGCGGGTGACATAACACAGTCACAACTGGTGCTCGGCTGGCGTACGATGCCTGCACTTCACGAGGACACTCCGATCCTCGATGTCGTCGCGGGGCTTCTGGGCTCGGGTCGCGCCTCGCGACTCTACAGGTCATTACGGGATCGCAAGCTCGCGTCGTCGGTGAGCGTGTACAACTACACGCCCACGGAGGTCGGTGTTTTCGTCACGCACGCCGAGATGAGCCCCGAAAAGATCGCGGATGCGGCGGGGGCGATCTGGGAGGAGGTTCGCGCCCTGCGGGAAGACCCGATTGATCCTGCGGAGCTGGAGAGGGTGCGGCGGATTTTCGAATCTCGCTGGATCCGTCGCCTGGAAACCATGGAAGGGCAGGCGAATCATCTCGCCGAGTGGGAGGCGCTCGGCGCATGGCAGCTGGGTGACGAATACCTCGCACGGGTAATGTCGGTGACTGCAGAAGACGTTCGTCGCGTCGCGAGACATTACCTGGCGCCGGAGCGAGCCGGTGTAGTGGCGTACAGACCTGCGAAGGGAACACCGGTCGCCGCCGACGAGCGCGAGATGCTGGCGATTCTCGAAACGCGACGGCCGCCGCGGATCGATCCGCTTCCGCCGCGCGATCCACTACCCGTTCCCGCGCCTGCACTCGACGTCGATCTGGAGACCACCGAAGGAAACGTGTCGGTTTTTCGTGCGCGCGAGGGATTGCCGATCCTGGTACGTCCCAAAGACGGCGCCGCGATCGCATACATGGGAGTATTCGGCACGGGCGGTGCGTCGCAGGAGCCCGAAGAGAATTCCGGAATCACGTCGCTCGTTGCGCGAACCATGCTCAAGGGGACGGTACGCCGGAGCGCACGACTGATCGCCGAGGATGTCGAGCTGCTCGGAGGCACGCTGACAGCGTCGGTCGGAAGCGAGACGTTCGGTTGGACGATCTCCGTACCCGGTGAGCACCTCGAGGCGGCGAGTGAACTGCTCGCGGACGTTGTTTTGAATGCAACTCTGCCGGAAGAAGCGTTTGAGGCCGAGCGAGCCGCCGCTCTCACCGAGGCCGCCGCGCTGCGCGACGACATGTACCGATATCCAATGCGCCTCGCGGCCCGCGCGGCGTTTGGTGAGCATCCATATGCGCGGCCAGCGCTCGGATCTGAAGCGTCACTCAGTTCCCTCACTGTCGAGCAGGCGCGCGAGTGGTACGCGAAACTGATATCGCAATCGGCACTGGTAGTTGGAATCGTCGGCGATGTCGTCGCGGCCGATGCCGCTGGGATTCTCGCGCGCGATCTGGTGGATCTCGGCAAAGGTCGCGTCAGCGAATCCCCAGCCCCGGAGTGGCCGCCACAGCTATCGGTGCTCGCTGAGTCACGCGAGAAAGCGCAGACTGCGCTTGCGCTTGCGTTCCCCGGTCCTACACGGCACGACCCAAGGCGATACGCGGCGCGGGTGATCGGGATGATCGCGAGCGGCCTGGGCGGCCGATTCTTCGACGAGCTCCGCGACCGACAGTCGCTCGCGTACACCGTGCATGCGCATCCCGTCGAGCATACGTCGGCGGGAATGTTCATCGCTTACATCGCGACGTCTCCGGAAAAGGAAGAGCGCGCACGCGAGGGGTTACTGCTGGAGTTCGAGCGTCTCGGATCCGAGCAGGTAACGGCTGAGGAGCTCGAGCGAGCCCAGCACTACATGATCGGCACGCACGCGATTCATCAGGAGAGCGGGGCGTCGCTTCTCGGGTCGATGGTAGAGGCGTGGCTGCTTGGCGAGGGACTCGGGGAGCTAGAGGCGCATGACGAGCGCGTGGAATCGGTGACCGCCGAGGAGATACTGGGCGTTGCGCAACAGTACTTCGATCCGAGTCGGAGAGTGGAGGGTATCGTCCGGGGGATCGGGAAGAGCGTCTGATTCCCTTTGCGCTTCGTCATCGCGCGACAGTCTCCCGCAGTCCTCTCTCGGCGCGGATGATCGTCCCCACCGCTGATCGTAGCCGGCCACCGGGCGCGCGGAGCCCTCTGATCGCGTCGTAGTCACCTGCGTCTGCGACAACCAAGCCCCTGATCTGCGATTGTGTGGTCGCCCACGAGAGCACTCCCCAGAGCGCAAGCTCCTGACTTTCCTCACCGTGTGTCTGCGGGTAGCCACCGGCGGCGAATACCCAATGCGGCTTCGCCCTTCCGGGGAACTGTCGCATCCAGCGAGTCGCGATTCGCATTCTGGTATCGAGCGATCTGGCGCCGTCGAATCCCGGCATCATCGAGAATCCGACGATGTCCATTGGCGAGCGTCGCGACGCCGCCCACGCGTATAGGGTACTGTCGCGCGATCCGTAGCTCGAGGCGCCGACGCCGACGCGGATACGCGGGTTGACGAAATGCACTAGCCTCGCCGCACGCGTGAGATAGTCGATCCAGTATGGCGGCTCCTGTACCCCGATGGCGCGCGAGCCCTCTCCGTACGGCTCTTCCGCCGGAAGCAGGATGTCCGGACGCAGCTGCCGTGCGATGCGGTCCACGTCGGCGAGGCGTTTTTTCGTGTACTCGGAGGGTGATTCACGGAACTGGCGCGCGGCATCTCTCGGATACCCGAGCGTGACGATGATGAGAGCGCTGTCACCGCGCTGCTCGACGACCGTGCTGGCGAGGGAATCGAGTGCGACGAGTCGTGCGCCCTCGGGAGCGATCGCGATCTCGATCGCGTCGACGCCGATCGAATCAGCGAGCGCGATGTCCTGCTCCAGCGCCACCGGAGGCGGCGGGCCGCGCAGCTCGGGCAGAATCTTGAGCCCAATCGAGAAGTCGCCCTCGGGGTGCTCCTGAAGCTGTTCTTTCGAATATCTGGAGTAGCTGTCGACGGTCTCGAACGCGCTCGGCATCTCGATCAGCATTAGACCGGCTAACGCGGCGGCGGTGGCGGCGATCACGGCGCGCGCCAGTCCGCTCACGCGCCACCGCGCGGGCAGTGACGGCGAGAATACGGGAACCATCAGATAGATCGCACCCCAGAGAGCGGCGGGTCCGAAGAAGAATCCAAGCGCTCCCGCCTGCGCGGCTGACAGCGCAAGCCCGAAATTCGGGGGTACAGCGCCGCTGGAAATTGCGTGACGCGACAGTGCAACGATGGCGATGATCGCGTTGTACACGACGACTGGAACGCCGAACAGCGGCGTCACGAGCCGGCGGCTGAGTGCGTACGCGGCCTGGAGCGCGAACAGCGAAGTGGTGAGAGGCCAGACCCACGCAAGAGGGTAGATTGCGCGGCCGTAGATGATGGACGCCGTGGAATAGGCGATGATCAGCGCCGGCACTAGCAGAAGGCCGGCGAACGCGGTGATGATCGCGAATGTGCGCGGGACGCGGCGCAGCTGAGAGATTCTCGCCGCGAGGAGCAGGTCCCACATGATGAAAATCGCCGCCACTGCAACGTAGGCGACGGCGAAAAGATTGTCCCTGCTCAAGGTGCCCGACACGGCCGGAAGCTAGAGTTGACCCAGCGAGGTAGCAAGCACGCGCGCGCCGGTCTAACTTGGGCGAATGGAGCGGAGAACGATCGTCACACTTCCCAACGCGATATCGTTCTCGCGGCTCTTTCTGGCCCTTGGGTTCGTCATCTTCGACGGTACGTGGCAGCGTACGTGGCTGATCCTCGCCGCGGGTGCGACCGACTTTCTCGACGGCTGGGCTGCGCGCCACGGAAACAGCTCCACGGTTGCCGGAGCACTCATTGATCCGATCGCGGATCGTGTGTTCGTTCTTACGGCAGTGTCCGCCTTCCTGGTCGGCGGACTCCTGTCGACGCTCCAGTATTTCATCTTTCTCTCTCGCGACATCATGACGGCCGTCGGCTTCGTGGTTGCGCGATTCATTCCTGGCCTCACCGCGGCTGCATTTCGGGCGCGCATGCTTGGCAAGACCGTGACGACGCTGCAGCTCGCGACGCTCATCGCAGTATTGCAGTTCCCGCAATTCACCGTTCCGCTGATCGCGTTGGTAGGAACGTTGTCGGCGGTCTCGATCGTGGATTACACGCTCGCGCTATCGCGGGCGAGAGCGCGAGCAAGACGCGCCTCGTCTTGAATCAGCGGCGCCGCCCGCCACTGCGAGTCAGCACCTCATTGGTCAGCGCGATGGCAGGTACCACGTTACTCTGCCTGGCCGCGGCACCGGCGCTCGCACAGCAATCCCCCCCGCAACAGCGCTTCGATCCCGAGGTGAGAGTTGACGCGATCCTCGCCGGTACGGATGCAGTGCATGGAGGCGTGGGCATCACTGTCCCGCTCGGCAATTACGTGCGGAGTGGAGTAGTGGTCGCGGGCGGCTGGTCCCGCGATGGAGCGAGCGGTCGCGTGGATCTGTTCTCACGGTTTCATCTCGATCCCTTCCGCGAGCATCGGTGGGCACCATATGGCGGCGGCGGCATTTCCGGACGCTTCGATGACGCACGGCGGACGAGAGTTTATCTGCTCGCGTTCGTGGGTCTCGATGGTCCGGTGTTCGGAGGGGCTGTTCCGGCCGTGGAAGCCGGTTTCGGTGGCGGCGCGCGCATTGGCGTCATCCTCCGGCGGGCTGCTCCGAACCGGCGTTGAATCGCTGGCCGGAGCTCCCGAGGGCGCAAATCAGACTGCTGCTTTTACCTTTGCGGGCTGGACGAAACGCTCACCGAGAACGCGCAACTCCGTAATGTCCTTCGGGGTGAGCTCGTGATAGCGGTCGGCCAGGTAGTCCATCGTCCCGTCGAACCATTCACTCTGGTGCTCAGGATCGGCACCGATTACGCCACATTTCATGATCTGCTGGAACATCTCGTCGCGGGCTTCGTCAAACGGAGCTACCACCGGCGCGACGCCCCTTCTATATCGATTCTGACGCTTCTTCATTAATCCGGGTTGGAGGTTGTTTGTGATACACGAAACCTAACCGTTTCGTGCCCCCCACTCTACCTGCACGCGTCACGCCACAGCGCGCTTCTTCATGAAATCCAGCAGCAGCTCGATGACGCGATCCGGATTCTCTTCGGGCACCAGTCGGGCAACGCCGGGCAATCGCACGAGTCGGCCATCCGGCAACGCATTCACCAGCTTTTCGGCGATCCGCGAGTCGACCCATTCGTCAGCTTCGCCCCAGAGGATCAGTGTCGGAACGTGAATCGTCCGCAGATCGATGTCCTCGAGGTCTTCGGCGCTGATCGAGCTTGCAAGCGCGAGCAGATGGCTCGTTCCCTCCCGTCCGACGAACGGCGCCAGATATCGCGCCAGCAGCTTTACCGGCATGTGCTTGTCCGGATCCGATACGCTTCCGCGGAGCACCCCTTCAACGAGGGGTGCAGCGCCGAGTATCCCGCGTGTCGTACGGATCGCGAACTTGGCGGTGCTGCGCTGCATCTGAGTAATGTCGCGCGCCGGCATCTCGTCGAACGCTGGGGGATTGATGAGCAAAAGCTTCTCAACCCGCTCGGGACGGGTCGCTGCCAGCCTTAACGCAATCACCGCTCCGATGTCCACTCCGACGAGAACTCCCCGTGCGACGCGTAACGCGGTCATCGCCGCGTCCAGGTACTCCGCCTGTGCCGCGATTCCGAAGTCCGCGTCATACGGGCGGTCCGATTCACCATGCCCGAAAAGATCAACAGCGTACGCGGTGTGTCCGGCGTCGGTTATTGCCGGTGCCACGTTGCGCCAGAGGAAGCTCGACGTACCGAAGCCGTGGATAAGGATCACGGCCGTTCCGCCATGTCCGAATCGCTCGACGTGCATTGCGCCCGGACCGACCGGCACTCGAAGTTCGTCAGCTTGCATATGCCATCCCTATTCGTACCTTTTTCATCTTCGCTCGAGCGGGCGCGGCCCGCGATCGACTCCCGAAAACACGGATGACTTCATAGATGGCTGCCAATCAGCGGAGCCGGCGCAACGTGGTGCGTGAAACGTCACGGCCGAAAGCTTTTTTTCCGATCCTCATCGCGATCGCGATCGCCGGGGCAAGCATACTGGGCTACGTCCTCTCCCGCAAACCGGCCGAAGCGGAGTTCAAGCCGATAACGATCGACCCGAAAACGGCCGGACCCGAGCACGGATATACGCTTGGCAAGGCGGATGCCCCGGTAAAGGTCCTCGAGTATGCGGACTTCGAATGTCCCGCGTGCGGGCACTTCGCGACCGTAACCGAGCCTGACGTCAGAAAGCGGATCATAGATACCGGGCTGGCGAGCCTCACATTTCTCGATTTCCCGCTCGTCCAGCATCGAAACAGCCAGGCCGCGTCGAACGCGGCGGCATGTGCCGACGAGCAGGGAAGGTTCTGGCCGATGCATGATATGCTCTTCAACGGCCAGATCGACTGGAACACCGGGGCGACGAACAAGCCAAAGCCGGTCTTTCAGCGGTACGCCGCTGCGCTCGGACTGGACATGGCCAAGTGGGAGACGTGTTACGACTCGCGGAAGTACCAGGGGCGGATCGCGGCGAACTATGCGTCGGGCGAGCGGATGAAGGTGAGCCAGACGCCGAGCTTCATCATCGGCGGCAAACTTTATCCCGGCGCGGCGCCTTACGACGACTTCAAGCGGATGGTGGATTCGGCGCAGCAAAAGAAATGACGAAGCGGATGATCGTGGCGGCGCTGTCGCTCGCCGGGATCTTCGTTGCCCTCTACCTCCTTCTCTACAAGCTCGGAAGGATCGGAACGCTGAGCTGCAGCATCGGCTCCTGCGAGACGGTCAACGCGAGCCGGTGGGCAACGTTCCTCGGTCTGCCGGTTGCCGCATGGGGTGTAGCGTTCTATGTCGTTCTGTTCGGTGTCGCCCTGGCCAGCACGACCGAGAAGTACGAAGACTCAGCGAGGATGTCCGGGCTGCTGCTGGGAATGACTGCGCTCGGAGTACTCTTCTCCGCGTGGCTCACCTATCTGGAGCTGTTCGTCATCCACGCCATTTGTCAGTGGTGCGTGGTGTCAGCCGTCATAGTGACTAGCTGCTTCATCGTTGCGCTGGCGGAGTTCCGGCAGAGCGCGCGCAACGACCCACGAGCCTCAACTACCGGGCATCAACCGCGGAGCACGCGGGAGAACGCGGAGTAACAACCGCGGAGAACGACCTCAACCGTAGCTGGGATCACCAGGCGTTATGGATCGTTCTTTTTCTTTGTTTGAACTACGACGACAGATGAAGATCAGCGCGCGATCCGGAGGCGGCGAACGGTAGTCAGTCTCCGCGGCTTTTACTCCGCGTGCTCTGCGTGCTCCGGGGTTGATGCCCGGTAGTTGAGGCTCGTGGGGAGTGCGCGGCTACGCCCTTTTGATGCTCCTCTGCCGTGCCGCCGCGTCATCCAGCCGCAGCCGCGGCTTGAGCTCATCGTCGTCCGGCGACGCCTCTCGCGCTCTCCGCCGGAAAGGAACCAGGTCGCGGCCGAGGCTCACGAGGGCACGCGTCGCGACCGTGCTCGCCAGTGGCTCCGGAATCCCCATCACGCGGATGTAGGTGTCGATCGCCCGGTCAAACGACAGATCTTCGGCAAGGGTATCCACGAACATCAGGGCGTTGTCGACGTGGGCGCGAACGATCGTCTCTTCGGCGCGTGCCTGCGACAGTCTGAGCCGTCGCTCGGCGTTCGGATTGAGCTTGCGGCCGAATATGGATTCAGGGAACAACTTTTCGAGCATGTATTTCTCTAAGATGGCTTACTGAATTCTAGCACGCTGCGTACCACCGGCTAGTCGAACGGCACCCCGACGTTCGAAGTTGCAGTTCTAGCTTTCCTGGGCTTCGTACTGATCCTTGAGGCTCGCCACAACGGCCGGATCCGCCAGCGTGGTAGTATCGCCCAGCACGCGTCCCTCGGCGATATCCCTAAGGAGCCGGCGCATGATCTTCCCTGACCGCGTCTTGGGCAGATCCGCGGAGAAGAGAATGTCGTCCGGGCGCGCCAATGCGCCAATCTTCGTCGCCACGAACTGTCGCAGTTCTTCACCCAGCTCGGGTGATCTCATTTGCCCATCGCGGAGCGTCACGAATGCCGCAATCGCCTGGCCCTTGAGGTCGTGCGACCGCCCCACAACCGCCGCTTCCGCAACAGCTGGATGCTCGACAAGTGCCGACTCCACTTCCATCGTTCCGATGCGGTGACCGGCAACGTTCAGCACGTCATCCACGCGGCCGAGAATCCAGAAGTACCCGTCTTCGTCCCGCTTCGCGCCATCGCCCGGGAAATAGAGATCGGGCCGGCCGGGCCATTTCGTGAAATACGTGTCCACGTAGCGCTGGTCGTCGCCCCAGATCGTCCGCAACATCGACGGCCAGGGACGTGTCAGCGCGAGGAGACCGCCGCCAACAGGAATCGTGTTCCCTTCGGTATCCAGAAGGTCAGCTGAATATCCGGGGAGCGGCTTAGTGGTGCTCCCGGGTTTGGTCTCTGTTACACCCGGAAGCGGTGATATCACAATCGCTCCTGTTTCCGTTTGCCACCACGTGTCGACGATCGGACAACGATTTCCCCCGATGTTCTCCCGGTACCACATCCACGCTTCAGGATTGATCGGCTCTCCCACCGATCCGAGCAGACGGAGCTTCGACAGGTCGTGCTTTGCGGGGTGCTCGTCACCCCACTTCATGAATGCGCGGATGGCTGTTGGCGCCGTGTAGAGAATCGTCACGCCGAGCCGCTGGCAGATGTCCCAGAAGCGATCCTTACCCGGGTAGTCCGGCGCGCCCTCGTACATGACGCACGTCGCGCCGATGGCGAGCGGGCCGTACACGAGGTACGAGTGGCCGGTCACCCAACCGATGTCGGCGGTGCACCAGAAGACGTCGTCGTCACGCAGGTCGAAAACGAGTCTGCTCGTCGCAGAGACGCCGGTGAGATACCCACCCGTGGTATGCACGATTCCTTTCGGCTTTCCGGTGGTTCCCGACGTGTAGAGGATGAACAGCACGTCTTCGGAATCCATCGCCTCGGGCTCGCATTCAGCCGGAGCAGCCGAGGTGATCTCGTGATACCAGACGTCGCGTCCCTCCTGCATCTCGATCGGGATTTCGATCGACGCGGATTGCTCGCCGGCGACGAGAGCCCGCTTGACTACTACGACCTTCTCGATTGACGGTGTGTCGGCGAGGGCTTTGTCGGCGTTCCGCTTCAGCGGTACGATCTGGCCGCGGCGGAATCCGCCGTCGGCGGTGATGAGAACCTTGCACGTTGCATCGTTGATACGGTCGCGCAGCGATTCGGGAGAGAATCCACCAAACACAACTGAATGGATCGCGCCGATGCGAGCGCAGGCCAACATCGCGACCACTGCTTCCGGAATCATCGGCAGGTAGATCGCGATGCGGTCGGCGCGCTGCACGCCGAGATTCTTCAGAGCGCCCGCGAATCGTGTCACTTCGGCGTGTAAATCCGAGTAGGTGAGACGCCGCTGGTCTCCGGGCTCGCCTTCCCAGATGATTGCCAGAGCATCCTTGCGCGGTGTGTTCAGATGGCGGTCGACACAGTTGTACGACGCGTTGATCTGCCCGCCAAGGAACCACTCGGCGTGCGGCGGATTCCAGTTCAGGACGCGCTCCCATGGCCGCGACCAGTCGAGCTGGCGGGCCATCTCGACCCAGAATGCCTCCGGATCGCGGGTCGCCTCGCGGTATAGCTCGTCGGTCGAGACGCGGGCCGCCGCGCGGAAGTCGTCGGGCGGAGGAAACTTCCGGTTTTCCTGGAGAAGGACGTCTATGTCGCTCATGGAAGGGAATGTCGTTCGGTGAGGCGCAAGATTATCGCGTTTTGCACGCCGAGCGCCAGAGTAGCACCTTTTACGCGAATGAGCGACACAACCGGAGCGGTGGTCGAAGCGAATTCTCTCGTTCGGAGGTTCGGACCGCACCGTGCGGTTGACGGCGTGGACCTGTCGCTTGGCCGCGGCGAGACGCTCGCGCTCTTCGGACCGAATGGTGCCGGAAAGACGACGCTGTTGCGACTGCTGGCGGGGCTCCTCAAGCCGAGTGGCGGATCGGCGCGAATCGACGGCATTGTGGTTCCCGGGGGCGCCGCCGTGAGGCGCCAGGTTGGAATCATCTCCCACCACACGCTTCTCTACGACGCGCTCACCGCCCGGGAGAACGTGGAGTTCGCCGCTCGACTCTATGGAGTTGCTGACGCGCGTGCGGCCGCATCGCGTGCGCTAGAAGGGATGGGAATCGCCGAGCGCGCCGATGCTCCAGTGAAGTCCCTGAGTCGTGGAATGAAGCAGCGTGTCTCGGTCGCGCGAGCAATGGTACACTCTCCAACTGTGGTGCTCGCCGACGAGCCGTTCACCGGGCTCGATGCTTCTGGAAGCGGTGCGCTGTCCGCTCTGCTCTCCGAGCTTCGCAGCGCAGGTGCGACGCTCGTGATCGTCACCCACAACATCGAGGAAGGAATGGCGCTCGCCACGCGAGTAGCGGTGATGCACCGGGGCCGCTTTGTACGGTCGGCGCGGCGCGAGGATGTGGAACACATTTCTTTTCGCGATGAATACCGCGAGCTGGTCGGCCCAGTTGACTGACCTCTTTCGCGAAGCGTGGGCGATCAGCGTCAAGGATCTCATGATCGAGTTTCGCACGCGAAGCGCGTTTCTCGCGTCCATCGTCTTCGCGCTCCTCGCGATCGTGATTTTCTACTTCGCCTGGGACCCGACTGCGGTAACCGGAGTTGATCTCGCTCCCGGTGTGCTGTGGGTTGTCTTCACATTCTCGGGCCTGCTCGGACTGCACCGCTCGTTTGGCATCGAGCACGATGAGCGCGCAATCGACGGACTGGTCGCATCGCCCATATCGCGCGAATCGATATTTCTGGGGAAGGGGATCGCGAACCTGGTGTTCGTCATCGCGGTACAGGCGGTGGCGATCCCGGCAGTGGTGCTGTTCTACAACCTGGATATTGGCCTGGCGGTGTTGCCGCTGGCCGGAATTGCCGTGCTGGCGGCAATCGGACTGGTCGCTGTGGGAACGCTCTTCAGCGCGATGGCGGCCAATACGCGGCTCGCGGAGCTGCTACTTCCCATGCTGTCGTTGCCGTTCTTCGTGCCGATCATCCTTCCGGCGGCACAGGCGACGGCGAAGATCTTATCCGGCCGCCCCGTCGGCGAAGTATTGTCGTGGTTTAGATTGCTCGTTGCGTTCGACATCGTGTTCGTTGTCGCCTGCACGCTGGCGTACCCGTACACTCTGGAGGAATGAAAGCCACACCTCTCTCGGTATCGGCTGCGGTGGCTGTTGCACTCGCATACGTGCGGGTGATCTTCTTCACGCCCTACGAGGCGATTCAAGGGCCGGCGCAGAAGATCTTCTACATTCACGCTCCGTCGGCATGGGTCGCGTTCCTCGCTTTCGGTCTGGTGGGGCTGACCAGCGTACTCTACCTCGCCCTGCGCGAGGAACGGCTCGATCGCATTGCCGAATCGTCCGCCGAAGTCGGCGTCGTCTTCACCACCGTGGTTCTCGTCACCGGACCGCTTTGGGGCAAACCGGTCTGGGGAACCTACTGGACGTGGGATGCCCGACTCACGCTGACGCTCTTTCTCTGGTTCATCTATCTCGCGTATCTCGTGCTTCGCGGGGCGATTGATGATCGCGCGATGCGCGCCAGATACAGCGCGATCCTCGGAATACTGGGTGCGCTGCTCATCCCGTTCATCCATCTCAGCGTGTATCTCTTCCGTACGCTTCATCCGCGGCCGATCGTAATGAAGCCGGAAACGCCATCGCTGCCTGGACAGATGTTGACGACGCTGGTGATTGCGTTCGCCGCCTTCACACTCCTGTACATTGCGCTGCTGCGGGTGCGATACAGGCTTGCCGTCGAAAGAGACGAGGCAGCGATAGAGGTTACGAGTGCCTGAGAACTCCGGCTTCTACCATCTGGCATATGCCCTCGCAACGGCCATCTACGCCGGTTATGCGCTCTCGCTCTACCTTCGGCGCAAGCGGTTGAGAGATCAAAGGCCGCGATGACCTTCTGAGTCATGACTGACAGCGCGCAGAGCGGAAAGGTCTATCTGGTCGGCGCGGGACCGGGTGATCCCGGGCTGCTCACTCTCCGCGCGCGGGAGGTCATCGATACCGCCGACGCGATCGTCTACGATTCGCGACGACTTTCCAATCTGCTGCCCGCCGACGCGAGGGAGCGCGGACATCCGGAGCTTTACTTCGTGGGTCGGTCACGAATCGGCAAACGTCCTTCACTTGAGAGAGTGAATGAGCTGCTGTCGTCGCTGGCGCGATCGGGCAAGAGCGTGGCTCGTCTGGTGCTGGGCGACCTGTTTCTCCTTGGGGGAGGAAGTGAGGAGGGACAGCATCTCAATGACTACGGAATCGATTTCGAGATAGTCGCCGGTGTCCCGGAAGGAGTCGCGGCGGCGGCGTACGCGGGAATTCCGCTCACGCACGGTGAGATGTCGAAGGCAGTCGTCTTTCTCGACAGTCGGAAATTCCCGAACTACGACACCAGCCTCGGTGCTCTGGCGCTTGCCACCCAGACGATCGTCATCGGGCCCGGCGTAAAGTCACTCGAGAAAATCGCGGAGGAGCTGATCGAGGCAGGAATTCCGCGCGACATGCCTGCCGCAACGATCAAGAACGCCGGCACGCCGCACCAACGAGTGATCGGAGGAACCATCGAAACCATCGCAGCGCTATGCCGCGAGGCGCGGATCTCCGGGCGTGCAATCACGGTGGTGGGATATTCGGTCGTTCTGCGAGACGAGCTCGACTGGCGTGAACGCAGCGCCCTGTTCGGAAAGCGTGTCGCACTGGCCGATCCTCCGTCGATAAGCGGTCAGCTGGTGCGGATGCTTCGCGCACTCGGCGCGGACGTTACGGAGATGCCCGAGCAACTCTCGCAACGACTCCACGTGGAGTGGCAGCGTGACGCTCTCGATCTGCTCGCGGAATTCGACTGGCTGGTGTTCTCGGGCGCTGATGCCGTCGCCGTGTTCTGGGAGAAGCTGTTAGGGTCGGGACGAGACGCCCGGGCTCTTGCCTCTCGGAAAATCGCAGCGGTCGGCGCGCCGACGGTGAGGGCGCTGCTCGAGCGTGGGATAACGGTGGATGCAACGCCGGCAAAGTTCGACGTGGACGATGTAACTCGCGAGCTGGAGAGCCGGAACGACATTGCCGGCGCCCGGTTTCTTGTCGTCACCACAGAGGAACGCGAGGACCGATTGATGGCCGCTCTCGCGAAGGCCGGAGGTGCTGTCGAGGTGATAACCGCCGCCCGCCTCGTTCCCAATGAGCGAGCTCTTGCTCGTTGGAAGCGCCGGATCACCGGTCGGCGTCCTGACGTGGTGGCTTTCACTTCCGTCCGGTCGGTTGATCGATTCATCGAAGTGGCGGGTGATAAACTGGGAGCGGAATGGACCAGCGTTTCCATCAGTGGAGGAGTTTCCGACGCTCTCCGCGAGAGGGGATTTGAACCGGCGGAGCAAGCACAGGAGCCGACCCTCGCCTCTCTCGTCGAGGCGATTAGGCGGGCACTCACATGAGGATCGGCGCTCGTCGTACCGAGCTCGCCATGCAGCAGGCTCGTCTCGTGCGAGCAGCTCTCGCGTCTCTCGGGCATGCCGCCGAGCTCGTGCCGGTCCGAACGACAGCGGATCGGAAGCGAAAAGCGCCGATGGACCCACACGAAGAGCGGGGCGTGGTATTGGGCGAGCTCGAGAAGGCGCTGGTGAAGAAAAAGATCGACTGCTGCGTCCACTCGCTAAAGGATCTCCCGCACGATGTTGGCGACGGACTCGAGATTGTCGCCCTTCTTCCACGTGATGATCCACGCGACGCCTTGATCGTGAATCCGATCACAGGAGCCGATAGTCTTGATTCACTCCCTTCGGGTTCGCGGGTTGGGGCGTCGAGCATGCGTCGGCGAGCGCAGCTGCTGGCGCTGCGTCCCGACCTCGAAGTGGTCGAGCTCCGCGGCACACTCACCGAGAGGCTCCTCAAGGTCGAGACCGGAAAAGTGCACGCGACTATTGTCGCCGCAGCGGCGCTGGCACGCATTGGAGTGACGCAGCGAATCGCCTGCTACCTCGAGGCTCCCGATTGGCTCCCTGCGCCTGGACAGGGAGTGATCGCAGTCGAGATACGCGCGGATGATGACAACTCGAGGGCACTTCTTGCACCTCTCGACGACTCGGCGACGCGCGAGGCCACCGAAGCAGAGCGCGAATTTCTCGCCGCGATCAAGGGAGGACGCCTCGCTCCGGTTGGAGCTTTGATGAGATTAGACGGCACGCTCTACGGCTTCGTCAGCGACGCCAACGGTCGTCACATGGTACGCGGCTCAATCAGGCGTGACGGGCGCACCCCCGCAGAGACGGGAAGGTTGTTGGCACGCGAGCTCAGGGCTCGAGGCGCGGAGAGCATCCTGACCGAGTTGCGCGCATCATGAGAAAACCCACCTCGATGTTGGTTTTGTTTCCCGCCTAGCGCGATGAGATTCCTGAGGCAATCAGAGTTTACCTGGGATTGCGAGCGGTGCGGCGTGAGGTTCGAGGCGGGAAAGGGAAGCCTCTGCCGGAGCTGCGGGCTCACGCTGTGCGACAGACACTTTCATGGCTCTATCGTCCGCAAGCTTGTCGACACGATCTCCGGCGAAACCAGGTGTCTGCAATGCAGGACGCGCGGCGCGCCTTCGTAGCAGCACAGGGGATTGATAGTTTTAGCGAATGATGAACCCATGGCATGACCTGCCCGCCGGGGAGCTTCCGCCCGAACGAGTGACCGCTGTTATCCATCTGAAGGAGGTCTCGGACTTTTTTCACATCTACAAGGATCTCGAGGGCAGACGGGTGGAGATCGTCGGCTGGGAGAAGAGCGAGGTAGCGCTCGCGGTGATCAATGATTCGATCGCGCGGTACGAGGAGAAGTACCATCGGGTAGGTCCGTGAACGGCTCGCTCGGAGGTGAGCTTCGAAGCCGGGTAATAGCCGCGGCTGAACAGCTGGAGTGGATTCCTGATGCCACCGCATCCTTGCGACCCGCTCCGGGAAAGTGGTCGCCGAAGGAAGTGATCGGTCACCTCATCGACTCTGCGTGCAACAATCACTCGCGATTCGTGCGCTCCCGGCTCGAGGATGGGCTCGAATTTCCCGGGTACGAGCAGGACGCGTGGGTGACGGCGCAGGACTACATGTCAGCCGACTGGGCTGAGCTCGTAACGCTGTGGCGCGCCTACAATCTTCACATCGCCCGGATCGTTGATCTAATACCGGCGGATGTCCTCGTCGCTCCGCGTCCGATGCACAATCTGGATGTCATTGCCTGGCGTACGGTGCCGCGAGAGCAGCCAGTGACGCTGGAGTACTTCATTCGGGATTACATCGCTCATCTAGAACATCATCTCGAACAGATAAAGCAACTACAACTACGAACTGCGAACTAACTTCGAAGTGGTAGTTTACCGATGCTCTATGACGCCTACCTGCTCGCAGAACTCGAGCACTGGGCATCTCGAGCACTTCGGCAATTGCCCGGTGCAAACATGCTTTCCGAACGGCACCAGCAGCCGATTTATCTCGATCCAGTAGCGTTTGGGCAGACTCTCCTCGAGCTGCACTCGCACGCGATCCGGACTGCCGGGCTTCACGTATCCCCACCTTGTGGTCACGCGGGCGACGTGAATGTCGACGCTGATCCTGCTCTGGCCGGCGGCGACGCCCAGCGCGAGGTTCGCGCACTTGGGGCCGACTCCGCGGAACGAGGTGAGGACCTCGAAGTCCGCCGGCAGCTCTCCGCCAAACTCGTTTAGCGTTCGCAACGCTATCTGGCGAATGTCGCGCGCCTTCGGCTGATGGAACGTGCTCGTCGCGATCAGCGAATCGATCTGCTCTTCGGATAGTTTCACCATGGACTGCGCATCCGGAGCGCGCTCGAGAAGCTTGATCGCCGCTGGCAGGCTCACCTCGTCGCGTGTGCGGATCGAGATGATGCAGGCAACGAGCTGCTGAAACACTGTCGAGTACCCATGCGAACGCAAATCGAACATCGCCGCGTCGGCGTAGCGCGCGACTTCCTTGCGGATCCGCCTGAGCACCTCGTCGATGTCGAACGCCCGCTTCTTCACGGCGGCATTGTGCATCAACCACCGGGCCATAACTTCGGGCGGCGTGCTCCCAACCGGACGGGATACTGCGGGCGCACGCAGCCGATGGAGGATTGACGTTGAGCTACGGCCAGGAAATGCAGCTCGAGGTATACGGCACGCCGCGGAGCCCTTCGGAGGCTCCGCTTCCATTCGCGTGCGAGGACTGGGAGACGCGCGCCCGGGAAGCGCTGAGTGACGAGGCGTACTGGTACGTAGCCGGCGGCGCAGGGGGCGGCGACACGATGCGCGCCAACCGCGAGGCGTTCTACAGGTGGCGCATCCGCCCTCGACTGCTCACCGACGTCACTGACCGCAACCTGATGGTAGAGATCTTCGGAAAGCGATATCCCGCGCCAGTGCTCCTGGCGCCGGTGGGAGTTCAGGGAATCCTTCACGCCGACGGCGAGGCGGCCCCCGCTCGCGCCGCGGCGGCGTTAGGCGTCCCGATCGTTCTCAGCAACGTCTCGTCGATAACTCTGGAAGAAGTGGCGGCGGCGATGGGCGACTCGCCCCGCTGGTTCCAGCTCTATCCGGGAAGCAACCGCGACGTGATGCAAAGCGCTCTCGACCGCGCCGAGGCTTCCGGATACTCCGCGATCGTCGTTACGCTCGACACGAAGATGCTCGGCTGGCGTGAAGCGGACTTGAAGGGTGGCTATCTGCCTTTCGCGAGGGGACACGGAATCGCGAACTACCTGTCCGATCCTGCTTTTCGTGCGTTGTTAGCGCGCACCCCGGAAGAGGATCCGCGCGCGGCTATAATGCTCTTCCTTTCGCTGTTCACAAATCCTGCGATGTCGTGGAAAGACATTGAATGGATCCGCTCGAGAACGCGGCTGCCTCTGCTTCTGAAAGGAGTTCTCGACCCTGAGGATGCGCGCATCGCCGTGGACAAGGGCGCGAGCGGGATGATTGTGTCAAACCACGGCGGACGTCAGGTGGACGGCGCGGTCGCCGCACTCGATGCTCTGCCTTCTGTTGTCGGCGCAGTGGGATCCGAAGTTCCCGTGCTGATGGACAGCGGCGTGCGACGCGGAGCGGATGTGATCAAGGCGATCGCTCTCGGGGCTCGCGCCGTGTTAGTGGGGCGGCCTTATGCATATGCGCTCGCGGCGGCAGGCGAGGAAGGCGTGAGGCACTACCTGCGATGCCTGCTCGCCGACATTGACATCAATCTCGCGCTTTCCGGACGACGAAGTTTGAGTGAGCTCGATCGCTCCATGGTAGAACTGTCGCCGATGCAGTAACGGGCCAGGCTGGCGCCTCAGTACGTCGGCGGAATCATCAGCGTGATCTCATCCCCCGCGGTGACCGTGATCTCATCACTCACTGGCGTTCGGTTGGACCCGATCGGATCCGCCAGGAACCTCAGTGATGTCGCCCCAAACAGGACATACGGCGGAATCGTGAATCGCGTTGTTGTCAGGCCGGTTGCGGTCCCTAGCCGGATGCGCTGCGAGCTACGCAGAACGTAGATGTTCATGTCGAGCATCGCCTGGTTGTCCACCTTGAGGGTCGTTGGCTCGTCCGGGGTCCGCGGCGCGGTGTTTTTTGCGCAAGCCGACACGATCAGCGCCGCCGCGACGGCGACGAAACTGCGTCTTGTGTATTTCATGGCTGCCTCCTCGGCAGGAACGGGCACGTTACGTTCCACAGGCTCCGTTCTAAATTCGTACCCGTAACGTCGATTCCCGGTCCAAAAGGAGGGTGAGTGAGGGGAAAGCTGACGGTCCTGATGATCACGGCATTCGTGGATATGCTGGGCCTCATCATCATCTACCCGCTACTCCCCTTCTACGCCGAGCGTCTCGGGGCAACCGCTGCGGTCGTCGGCGCGCTGGTAGCCGCATTCTCCGTCGCCCAGCTAATTGCCGCTCCCGCTTGGGGACGGCTATCGGACATCTACGGCCGGCGCCCGGCGATCATCGGTGGTCTCCTCATCTCGGCGATCGGGTATGTTCTCTTCGCGTTCGCACACACGCTCCCACTTCTTTTCCTGTCGCGTGTGATACAGGGGTTGGGCGGTGGAACGATCGGCGTGGTCCAGGCATATGTGGCGGACACCGCCGAGCCACGCGACAGAGCGAAGGCCCTTGGGTGGCTCTCGGCAGTTACGAGTCTCGGCGCCGTCGTTGGTCCCGCGATCGGCTCCGTCCTCGTAAGGGTCGGCGGGCACGTCGCGCCGGGGATCGGATCAGCGGTTCTCTGCCTGGGGGTCAGCGTGTTCGCCTGGAAATTCCTGGCCGAGTCGCGCGTGGTGACTACGACGGGGCTTCACGCAACTGGACATCGCGCCACCGGAGCGAGCGCGATTCGCGACGTCTTACTCAGGCCGGGCGCGCCGGCGCCACGACTGATCTGGATTTACGCCATCGCAATCGGCGCATTCTACGGAACGACCCCCATCCTCCCGCTCGTGCTTGGCCAGCGCCTCGGAGTCAACGAGCAGAACGTCGGCTACTTCGTGATGTATCTGGGCGGAATGGGCGTGATCGTCCGGATGGGAATTCTTGGCAAGATGATTGAGTGGCTTGGCGAGGCGCAGCTGGCGCGCGTTGGAATGGTGTCGCTCGCCGCGGGGCTGACGCTCGTCGCGGCAATTCATTCCTACACGATGATGCTCATCTCGATGACGCTGATGCCTCTGGGAACCGCGTTCATCTTTCCGTCGATCACGGCGATGCTGTCGCGCGTGGTCAGATCTTCCGAGCGTGGGCTGTATATGGGGGTGCAGCACACGTTCGGAGGGATTTCGCGCGTGCTTTTTCCAATCGCGACCGGCTACACGATGGACAGGCTCGGAATGGGTTTCCCCTACGTCGTCGCGGGTGCTATGGTTGCAGCGACGCTCTTCCTGACGGTATCGCTGGAGAAATACGCGCAGCCTCCGGATGCCGCACTCGACATCGCGATGACACAAACGATGGAAACTGCGATCACTCCGCCCGCTACGCCCGCCACGACGTCTTCATGACGGCAGCGGCTCACTCGGTCGCGGCGGGTCGCAGCACCCCATGGTCCACCGGCTCGACTTCCCGCCGCAGGAACAGGTATTCGTAGAGCACAGCGGCGATTATCCCGCCGGTTATTGGCGCGAGCCAGTAGATGCTCTGCGCCTCGAACACTCCGCTCGCTACCGCCGGGCCGAATGATCGAGCGGGATTCATCGATCCACCCGTCAACGGCCCCAGGGCGAGGATGTCAGCGGCGATCACGAATCCTACCCCGAGTCCGCCGATTCTCGGTGCGCGCGGATCGACAATGGTGCCGAACACGGTGAGGACGAGGAAGAAAGTCGCCACGGCCTCGAGGGCGAACGCCTGTCCTCCGTTCAGCTGAAGTGCGATTGACTGGCCACCGCCACGCGTCGCCTCGAACAGCGCGAGCGGGAAGGTCCACTTCAGGAAATACGCACCGGCGATCGCGCCGATGAGCTGCGCCATTATGTAAACGCCGGCCATCATCGGGTCGATGCGTCTCGTGACGACGAATCCGATCGTCACCGCGGGATTGAAGTGACCGGAGATCCGCATCAATGCGCTCACCATCACAGCGAGGATGAGACCGTGCGCGAGAGCGATCTCGAGAAGGCCGGCAGGGCTGCCGGTGTCCTTCGCGAGCATGATTGAAGCGCCGCCGACGAAGACGAGCGCGAATGTGCCGATGAACTCTGCTACGAAGTGGCGCCAGGCGTCCCGCATAGGTGCTCCGGTTGGCGTAATTGCGCGCTGAATTGCGCGCGGATCATGCCACGCGACGGAGCACCAGGGCGGCATTGATGCCGCCGAATCCAAAGGAGTTCGTCAGAACGTGGTCGACGCGCGCACTCTCGCCGCGACCGGGCAGAAAATTAAGGTCGCACGCCGCATCGGCAACGGTGAGGTTCACCGTCGGCGGTAGCCACTCGCGATCGAGCGCCAGCGCGCAGATCGCCGCCTCGATCGCGCCCGAAGCGCCAAGTGCGTGGCCGTAGTATCCCTTGGTGCCGCTTATCCGCAGCCGATATGCCGCCTCGCCGAAAACATCTTTGACCGCTGCGGTCTCGGTAGGATCGTTGAGCGGGGTTGAGCTGCCGTGCGCGTTGATGTATCCGATCTCCGACGGCGACACATGAGCGTCGCTGAGAGCCAGGCGCATCGCCCGCGCCGCCTGTGAGCCGTCGGGTCGCGGGGCGGTCATATGGTAGGCGTCGTTGGTGACGCCGTAGCCAAGGACTTCGCCGTATATCGGAGCGCCGCGAGCCTGCGCCCGGTCGAGCTCCTCGAGAATCAGTACCGCGGAGCCCTCGCCCATCACGAAGCCATCGCGATCCTTGTCGAAGGGACGCGACGCGCTCGCCGGATCGTCGTTGCGCGTTGACATCGCGTGAATCAGCGAGAACGCTCCGAAGCACAGTGGTGCGAGCGGCGCCTCGGACCCGCCGGCGATCATCATGTCGGCATAGCCGTCGCGGATCTGACGGAACGCATCCCCGACGGCGATCGTGCCCGAAGCGCAGCTCATCGCGTTGGTTGAGTTGGGTCCGCGCACACCCAGCTCGATGGCGATGTTGCAGCTCGCCGCACCGGCGAAGACTCCAAGCGCAAGACGGGGATCCACCGCCCGCACACCCTTTTCGAAGAAGACGGCAATCTGGCTCTCCCCATAGGCGAGACCGCCGAGCGCGCTGCCCATCATCGTTCCGACGCGTTCTCGATCCTCCTTCTCGAGGTTCACATCCGCATCATCGAGCGCCATCTGGGCGGCGACAACGGAGAACTGCGAGAACCGGTCGAGCCGCTTCGCCTTTTTGAACTCGAGGTGATCGGTGGGAACGAAGTCCGGGACTTCGGCGGCGTTGTGACTTCGGAACTCGCTCGGATCGAAGCGCGTTACGGATCTCACCGCGGAGCACTCGCGCAGTATGCCGTCCCACAAGCCGTCACGTGCGAGGCCGATGGGCGTTACCGCTCCGATGCCGGTGATCACCACTCTACGCTTCGACACTACTTCCTCCTCGTGCCCCTGACCACTGATGCCGCCGGGCGTCGTTCTCCGCTGCCGCAGAGAGACCGGCGAGTGTTCGCGACGCGATTCCATGAATGAACACCGGACCGATTACCGCCGTGGCGGCAATGATTCCGATGAGCGGGATCGGCGGACCATCCCAGACGTGAAGGATTCTTACGTTCGTTCCGTCTGCGACCGACCGGAACATCCACTCCACGTCCATGCCCTTCGTTATACCCCCGACGTGGCGAAAACGGATCGCCGGCGCGCCAACGTCGACAGCCATCTCGGACAGCCACCACGTCGGCCAACCCAACGGACCAAATGTCCGGTCCGCCGCCATCTCCACCAACCCGCCTCCGTCGGTCGCCCGCATCCGAAAGCGGACGTAACGGTAATGAGAAAGGTAGCCGGGCCAATGCTCAACGCGACTCGCAATGTCAAAAATGGTGCGCCATGGTGCGCGAACCAATCGCTCGTCGACCACTTCCATCGGTTTTCCGAGTGGCATTGGTCCCAGCTCGTAAGGGTCACGCAGTCCGGCTCTCGCGCTCATGTACGAGGAACCCAACTGGCCGTCACTCTGAACATGGGACGACGAGAGACTCGCGGGCGCTCGCCGACGGCCAGCTGCGCGAGATCGGCGAGCTCAACAGGAAGAAAGCCGCGCAGAACCGACACTACTCCGTCGTGTCTGCTCACCGGATGAAAGCCGAGGAGGAACGACGCAATCCAGATACCCGCGGCGGCAATGCGACTGCGCCGCAGATCGCTCACCACCACCCGCACTCGCGCCACGCGATCCATCTCCCTGAGCAGAATCGCTGCTCGCGCTCCCTCAAAGTGATGGAGAACCTGTGAGCACATCACGACGTCGATGCTGCGGTCGCGGAATGGCAGCCGCAGCGCGTCACCCTGTACGACGTAATTGTTCCGGCTTCGGTGACGGCCGACCAACGGGGCAGACACGTCGAGGCCGATTGTCGTGAGCGCCACTCCGCGTTCCTGAGCGGCCACGCGTGCCGCTACTGGTATGTCTCCGGTGCCCGTGCCGACGTCCAGCAGCGTCGCACATCTCGGAAGGGCATCGAGAGCTGTCGCGAGCTCGGCAAGCGCGGCACGCTTTCCTCCGAAGAAGCAGTTCGCGCGCTCGATATCCTCGAGCGACCGGGTGACCACACCAGGATCGAGGCCGGGATCGTCGAGGTGCTCGAACCCTCGCCGCCTTGGCGGAGTCAGCAGATTGGTCATGAGTCAGCGCTCGAGCTGAGCGTAGCCGCTCCGATAGTAGAGCAGCGGCCGTCCTTCGTACGATATGGCTTCTTCGACTTCTCCCACGTAGATGCAGTGGTCGCCCTCGCGGTGCGAGGAGACGCGCCGGCAGACGAGAAAGCCAAGAACATCGTCGAGGACGACGACATCACGTGGGCCGCGGGTGTACCCGATTCCGTCGAACCGATTCGGGTCCGGTCCCGAGAATCGCCGCGCGATTGCTTCCTGCGATTCCGAGAGTATCTGAGCGATGAAATGCGACACACGTCCAAGCGACTCGAACATCGCCGCAGTACGGTCGATGCAGATGAGAACGAGCGGCGGCTCGAGACTCAGCGAACAGAACGAGCTAACTGTCATTCCCTCGTCGGCGCCGTCCAGTCCGATCGCGGTGACGACCGTCACGCCGGAGGCAAACCGCCCGAGGACGGAGCGGAACGTGTCCGCGTCTACACTCACTGCGGTCGCGGGAACGACAGGAAGACGCGCATCAGGAATCCGGGATTGAGCACCTCTTTCGGCGGAACGAAGTCTCCGCCAACGCCGAGCAGGAGATCGGCCATGTCCCGCCGGCGCGAGAGGACAGTCGCCGTCCGATTGATCAGCGGAGTGAATCCGATCGTCGCTCCGACAATCCTCTCGATCTTCCATTTTCCGGAGAACTCGCGCTTGCGGGCGGCGTCGTAGGCGCGGATGGCTTCGTCACTGCGCTCCGGATCATTCTCGGCGATGTATTCGATAACATGCTCGGCGAGCATCTCTCCGCCACGGAGCGCGGCGTAAATGCCCTCCCCGGTGAAGGGATCGAAGAAATCTGCTGCATCACCGACGAGTGCCGCGCCCGGCGACCACGCGCGCTTCGCAGCGGAGGCGAACGGACCTGTCGCCCGTACCGGCTCGACTCGCTCAGCGTTGCGAAACCGGTCGGCAATCTTGGGATGCTCGGCGATCCAGCGTTCAAGGAACTGGGTTTGACCCCCAGCGATTCCTCCCGCGCGTGAGACTGGCACCACGACCGCGGCGTTCGTCAGTCCATGGCCGACATTCACCACTCCAAAGTATCCCGAAGACTCGACGAACATTTCTCCGAAGCCGTCCGCGTGCTTTACTCCGCGGTAGTGGGTGACCAGCGCGATGCGGCGCGGCCACCTCGACTTGTGGATGAGACCCAGCCGCCGTCCGATAACAGAGCGCAAGCCGTCCGCTCCAACTACGAATCGACCCGGAATTGCGCGCGCCGCCCCGTTGCCCGCGACTTCGACTCCCCGAACGCGTCCCGATGCGTCGCGCATTACATCGCTGACCCTCACGGCTTCTTCAACGCGTGCGCCCGCGCCGCGCGCTGCGTCGAGCAGGATTGCATCGAGAACCGTACGCCGCACAGCAAGCCCGCGGTCGCGAAATCCGCGGTAACCGTGATCGGCCGCAAACTCGCCGTGAACGGTACATCCGTTCGGCGCATGGACGAGCATTCCGGCGAGTTGTTCAGCTCCGGAGCCTTCTACGGCTTGAAGCACGCCCATTGCGTCGAGAATCCGCGACGCTTCGGGACTCAGATACTCGGCGCACGGCTTGTCACGAGGGAACCGCGCGCGATCGAGGATGAGGACATCGAGCCCGGCGCGTGCCATGAAAAATGCTGCCGATGCACCCGCGGGACCGCCACCGACGACCACCACAGTTTCTGTCATAACAAACCTGATGAAACTTCGAAAATCTCGGATCTGTGCTTTTCGAAGTTGACTTTGTTTTTAGGAGCTCAGCAGCCCGGCGACAGCTCCGGTAATCGTGGCGATAGCGTTGACGGCGTCGTTGTCGATCCACTGAATACCGCCGGCCGGAGTAGTGATCGTACCACAGCGGTGCACGGCCCGTTCCGTTGCCTTCTCGCACCGGGAGCACCATCGCCGGCGCTGAACCGTGGCGCCGACGATTGAATCAACGAGCGAGCCGACCAGACCGCCGACTATCGCCGCACCGGCAGCCCTCATACCCCAGCCGACCAACAGCACAAGGAAGGCAATGTATGCCGAGCCCGCCAGCGCGGCGGCGGTTCCCAGCCAAGTCACTCCGCCGGATGTACCGGGCGGGACGGGTCTGCCGGACGTAATCGACTTTGGGGGAAGCAGAGCGAGCGTACCGATCTCTGTTGCCCAGGTGTCGGCGGTGGACGCTGAAATCGATCCGGCGGCCAGCGGGAGCCAGATTGCCGACGGATGAGCCAGCGAAGCGACCGCAGCGAGCGCGAACACTCCTCCATTCGCGGCGACCTGCCACGCATCTCGCTCGCCCCCTTTCTCGATGATCTCGCCCATCACTGCGTCCTTTCGCCGCTGCTGATAACGCGAAAGGAGGTTCGCCGAGAGGAAGAGTGCGATCAGGAGCACCGTCCAGCTCCACCCGGCGGCGGTTGCGATCGTCCCCAACACGATTCCTGCGATCGCGCCGCTCGAGGAAAGAGCTCGCCCGCGACGGCCGAGGGTAACGATGATCGCGGACGCCACGAGGCCGGCCGCGGCGCGAGCGGCTACGTCGTCGTCGATGGTGCGAACCCGTTCGGTTGACGTCTCACGCTGATAACTTTATCGGCCTCGCCCGGCAGTGGCGATGTATTTGCTCCCACCAGCGTCGATGCCTCCCACTCCCGTAGTCAATCCGCGCATCCCTTTTAGTTTGCTCGAAGCCCTTCGCCGCATCGACACTCCTGAGAGCGATGTCGAGACGGAATACGTCCACGAGCTCCGGAACAAGCGACTTGGCCTGAGCGAGACAGTCTACCAGCAAATTCGGCGGTACGGAGATGCGGTAAAGCGCGGTCAGCTGTTGCCGTGGTCGGAGGCCGCGGGATTGGGCGCGCTGATCGCCCGCCGTCCCGACGCAGACGAGCTGTTTCGCAGCGCCGGGCTGATCATTGCTCGTGATATCTACTCGGCGATCCCGATGATGAAGCGCCGAATGATGCACATCCTTCCGGGATTCATGGCGCGTCCGATCGCATTCGCCGAGCTGAAGCGTGCGTCAACGAGATTCTTCGGCGGCGCGATCACTCGGACTGATAGCTTCCTCAACCTCACCGTTCCTGATGCCGTGGTCGTCAGTGGCGGAGGCGGCCCACTCGGTTGCGTGTACTACGAGACCGCGCTCCGCGAGATCCTCAGGCTGTTGATTGACGCCAGAACTGAAGTCGAGCACACGCGCTGCACGCAGCGTGGGGACAGCGCGTGCGAATGGCGCGCGGAATGGAGCGCGCACAAGTGAGCGGGATTGGGCTCCGCGACGGTGAGCTCCGGAATATTCAGTCCGCGCTCGGGGAAGCGGGGCTGGATGGATGGCTGCTGTACGATTTCCACGGACTGAACCCCGTCGCCACCGGTCTGCTTTCACTGAGTGGCATGACGACGCGTCGAATCTTCGTCTTCATACCACGCGAGGGAGTTCCCGTGGCGGTGACGCACGCTATCGAGCAGGGTCCCTGGGAAGGGTGGCCTGAAGGATGGGCGAAGCGCGTCTATAGCGGCTGGCACTCGCTGGAATCACACCTTCACGAGCTCGTCAAAGGAAAGACCGTGGCGATGGAGTACTCGCCGGGCGACGCGGTTCCGTATCTCGACCGCATTCCGGCGGGGGTTCTCGAGATGGTACGTGAAGCGGGCGCCCGCGTCGTGTCGAGCGCTGATCTGGTCAGCCGGTTTTATGCGGTCTGGGGACGGAGCGGACTCGACTCGCACCTGCGCGCGGCGGAGGCGATCGCAGGGATTGCCGCCGAGGGAATGCGGTTGGCGGGACAACGCGCGTACGAGTCCAGGCCGATGACAGAGTTCGAAC
>WNGF01001571.1_pt1 | contig 35254 bp, 25 predicted proteins | sample 5400641 | NCBI WGS metagenome assembly WNGF01 (sample SAMN13153371, study PRJNA577476) | soil metagenome | isolation source: 80 cm soil or saprolite under grassland replicate 2 | place: USA:California | collected 2016-06-15 | reverse complement strand
GGTCCTCGACGACGCGGTAGATCAGCTGCGAGTGCCCGACTTCGTCCTGCACCTTCGCGGTCAGGGCGAGCTTGCGCTGCAGCGTCGGCGCGCGCAGGATCCACTCGCGCTCGGGTAGGACGCCCATCAGCTCCGAGTTCCCGTGCATCTCGATGAACTTGATGAGCTTCGCGCGGTAGTCGTCGGGCAGCCAATCGCCCGTCTCGACCTGGCCGCCGGACTGGACGTAGTCGACAAACTCGCGCTCGTTCACGTCTCGATCTTACCGAACGATCGTTAGGTTTTCCGCAGGTCGAGGACGCGCTGCGCCTTGCCCTGGGACCGCTCGATCGCGCCGGGCTCGACGACGTCGACCTCGACCGAGAGGCCGACGTTTTCCTTCACCAGCCTCCCCAGCTCCTGCCCGGCGCGGTCCCGCTGCTCGTGGGAGCCCGCGTCCGGGCGCGCCTCCACGCGCACCGTCAGCTCGTCGAGCCGGCTCGGCCTGCTCAGGACGAGCTGGAAATGCGGCGAGAGGTCGGGCGTGCAGAGGATCAGCTCCTCGACCTGCGTCGGGAACAGGTTGACGCCGCGGAGGATGATCATGTCGTCGCTGCGGCCGGTGATCTTCTCGATCCGCCGCATCGAGCGGGCGGTTCCGGGCAGCAGGCGTGTCAGATCGCGCGTGCGGTAGCGGATCACCGGCATCGCCTCCTTCGTCAGTGACGTGAAGACGAGCTCGCCGCGCTCGCCGTCCGGCAGCGCGTCGCCGCTTTGTGGGTCGACGATCTCCGGGTAGAAGTGGTCCTCCCACACGTGGAGGCCGTCCTTGGTCTCGACGCACTCGTTCGCGACACCCGGCCCGATGACCTCGGAGAGTCCGTAGATGTCGACCGCGTGCATGTCGAGGCGTGCTTCGAGCTCGCGCCGCATCTCCTCGGTCCACGGCTCCGCGCCGAAGATGCCGACCTTCAGCGACGTGCGCTTCGGGTCGACGCCCTGTCGCTCGAGCTCGTCGACGATCGCGAGCATGTACGACGGCGTGACCATGATCACGTCGGGCTCGAAGTCGACGATCAAGCGCACCTGGCGCTCCGTCATACCGCCGGAGACGGGGACAACGGTGCACCCGAGGCGCTCGGCGCCGTAGTGCGCTCCGAGCCCACCCGTGAACAGCCCGTAGCCGTACGCGACGTGCACGACATCACCGGCGCGGCCGCCGGCCGCGCGGATCGACCGCGCGCAGACGTCGGCCCACGTGTCGATGTCGCGCGCGGTGTAGCCGACGACCGTCGGCAGACCTGTGGTGCCGCTCGACGCGTGGATGCGAGCGACCTGCTCGCGCGGAACCGCAAACATTCCGAACGGGTAGTTCTCGCGCAAATCGTCTTTCGTCGTGAACGGGAACTTGCGCAGGTCGTCGAGACTGCGTACGTCGCCCGGCTGCACGCCGGCCGCGTCGAACGCGCGCCGGTAGAACGGCACGTTGTCGTAGGCGTGGCGGATGCTCCAGCGAAGCCGCTCGAGCTGGAGTGACACGAGCTCGTCCCGCGACGCCGTCTCGATCGGCTCGAGCTCGCCGGGCCTGGGAGAGAGGTCGAGCATGGTCTAATGCGCCATTGTCTACGAGGCGCTCCGAGCTCACCCGTGAGGCAGCACGGCTCTTTGCCGAGAAGGGGTATCACGGCACGTCGATCGGCGACCTCGCCGAGGCGATGGGCGTGCAGAAGGCCTCGCTCTATCACCACATCGAGTGCGCGACGGGTCCGCAGCATTTCACGCGGCATTGGACGCGATCGACGAGCGGCTGCCCGCCGTCGAGAAGCTGCGCCTCGCGCTGCGTGCGCACCTACGCGTCGTCGCCGAGCAACTCGACATCGCGACGGTCTTCGTACGCGAGTGGCGCTATCTGGAGGGCGAGCGCCGTGAAGAGTTCCTCGCAGAGCGCCGCCGCTATGAGGAACGCATCCGCGCACTCTTCCGCGAGGGCGTCGAGCAGAGCGAGCTGCGCACCGACCTCGACGTGAGCGTCGCAGCATTGCTCTTCCTGTCGGCCGCGAACTGGGCGTACACGTGGTTGCAGCTCGGCCGCAACACAGACGAGCTCGCCGATCGGTTCTTCGAGCTGCTCGTGGACGGAATGCGCGGCTACGCGACACCGCGGTCTTGAGCCGAGGGCGGCTGCTCATTGTCGCCGCGGCGGTCGGCGCGTTGCTCATTGCCGTCGGCGCGATCAGCGCGCTGACGCGCGACCCGAAGCGCACCTTCGTGCTGCCCAGGTGCGCGCGGCCAGCGCATTCGATCCGGCCGCCGCGCCCGTTTCCCCACGCGATGCCTCTGCCGCGCGGGACGGTCTTCTCGACACTGGGCCGCTATCCGCGGGTCATCGTCCTCGCGGGCCGGACGCCGCTCGCGCTCATACCGGCGACGCGTTTCTTTGTCCGCGAGCTTCCACGCCGGGGTTTTCGGCTCGGCACCGGCGAGTCCGAACCGGGCCTGGAGGCCGAGGGCGGATTCACCGGCCATGGCATCCTCGGCCGCTTCAAGGTCCGCATTCTTCCTCGGTGCCGTGGCGCCTCGCTCCTCGTCGTGTCGATCGCCCGCGACACGGGCACCACGACGACGACCACGACCACACCCACGGCCGGCGGTGCGCTGCCGGCCTGCGCGGGTGCGAACCGCAGCGTCCCGAGCCGGCTTCCGCGCAGCTTTCCGCTGCCGGCCGGCACGATCGTCCGCTCGAGCCAGAAGCAGACGATCGACAAGAAGTCGTTCGACTTCGTCGCCGCGGTGGCGCCGGGAACCATCGACGACGCCGCCCTGTTCATCCTCCACCGGCTGCCGAAAGCGGGCTACCACCTGGCGGGAGCCGACCGTGAGACCACGGAAGCCGAGGGCGCGTTCGCCGGGCACGGTGTGCACGGGCGGATTCGCTTCCACACGCTGCTCGCGTGCGACGGCGTGCTGACGATCGACGTCGCCATCCTTCGCTGAGCAGGAGGTAAACGCAGGTTTTCGGCGCGGGCGCGAGAGCTTCGCGCAGACTTGACACCCCTGCTCGTGGTGGAGTAACTTCCCGGTCGTGACCACTCTAAGTGGTGTCATGTTTCCGGCTCAGACAGAGGCGTTGCATTCGGGTCGACGGTCTCTCCCCTGGAACGTGCCGGACGGGAGGCACCCGCCTCTCAGGTCTCGCCTCTGTACATCGAGCTCGCGCGCGAGCTGGCCGCCCGCCTGGGCCTCGCGTCGCCAACGCTGCCCCCCGATCGAAGGAGTGTCCAATGAGAAGGCCGATCCCCAAGCGGAAGGTTCTCGTCGCGGGCTTTGCAATCGCACTGCTCGCGGCTCCGCTCGTCCTGTCGATGGCGGTCCGCTCCGCCGGAACGACGGCACAGGCCTCGGGTGCGGATAGCCAGACGGTTTCGTCGACTACATCGGGACCGATCGTAACGTCGCCCGTCGCGGTCGGCGAGTCGAAGCCGCTGCGCGATCTCCCCGCGTCGCGATCCGCCTCGACGAAGCCGCCCACCTACCGCCTCGGCGAGTCGGAGTCGCTCCTGCACCCGACGGGGAACGGGAGCTTCTTCGGCGACCCCGTCGTCCAGTCGACCGGCGGCGGGGCGGCCATCCCGCCGACGAGCCAGAACTTCGACGGCGCCGCCATCGGCGAGAGCTCGAGCGACGGAGTCTTCGTCGGCGCGCCGCCGGACACGAACGGCGACGTCGGGCCGAACCACTACGTGCAAACGGTCAACACGGTCTTCACGATCTTCTCGAAGACGGGTGAGCGCCTCGTTCCGCCGACCCCGCTGAACGAAATCTGGAAGAGCGCGCCGAACGCCGCGCAGTTCAACTGCACGTCGCAAAGCCGCGGCGACCCGATCGTGCAGTACGACCCGCTTGCGAACCGTTGGCTGATCAGTCAGTTCAACTTCCCCGGCGTTGCAGTGATCGCGCCTCCGTTCGACCAGTGCATCGCCATCTCGCAGACGGCCGATCCGACAGGCGCCTACTACCTCTACGACTTCAACTACAGCGCCACGATCTTCAACGACTACCCGCACTTCGGCGTGTGGCCTGACGCGTACTACATGTCGGTCAATCAATTCGACACCACCACGCCGAACACCGACTTCCACAGCGCCGGAGCCTGCGCGTTCGAACGGGAAAAGATGCTCGCCGGCAGCCCGAGCGCCAAGCAGGTGTGCTTTGACGAGTCGACCTTCGACCCCAAGGACAGCAACGGGGGCTACATCTACGGCGGCCAGTTGCCGTCGGATCTCGACGGCACCGGCGTCGGATCGAACTTCGCCACGGCCCCGCCCGCAGGCGAGCCCAACTTCTTCATGCAGGTGCTCGACAGCACCACGGCCGGCGCGGACAAGCTGCTCTTGTTCAAGTTCCACGTCGACTGGCAGAACCCCAACAACTCCACGTTCGGCAACGGCACGCCGAGCGGAGGCGGCAAGCCGATCGCAATCCCGGTCGCCGACTTCGGCCTCGTGTGCCACGGCGACCAGACGCTCGAGGACCGCAACTGCGTCCCGCAGGTCGACGCCGATCCAGCGGCGGCGGATTATCTCGACTCGATCGGCGACAGGCTGATGTACCGGCTGGCCTACCGGAACTTCGGCGACCACGAGTCGCTCGTGCTCAACCACACGGTCAATGCCGGGCCGGGCGACACGTACGCCAAGAACGGCGACGGGCCGGCCGACAACGGACACGCAGCCGTCAGGTGGTACGAGGTGCGCAGTCCGAACGGCACGCCCACCGTCTACCAGCAGTCGACCTTCGCGCCCGACGCCGCGCACCGCTGGATGGGCAGCATCGCGATGGATTCGGCGGGCGACATTGCGCTCGGCTATTCGAAGTCGAGCAAGACGACGCACCCTGCCATCGCTTACGTCGCGAGACAAACGGGCGACCCGCTGAACTCGATGACGTTCGGCGAGGGGACGATCATCCAGGGAACCGGCTCGCAGCAAGCGACCGGCAACCGCTGGGGCGACTACAGCTCGATGTCTGTCGACCCGGACGGCTGCACCTTCTGGTACACGACGGAGTACTACGGGGCCACAGGGACGTTCGACTGGAACACGCGGATCGCGTCCTTCGCGCTCCCGCAGTGCGGTGACCCGCAGCTGAGCATGAGCTCGTCGGACTCGCAGGTTCAGGTCCGGAAGGACTACACCTACACGATCGGCGTGAACACCGGTAAGAGTCCCGCACTCGGTGTTTCAGTGAGTGACGTGCTGCCGACCGGCGTGAGTCTGCTCTCCGTCTCGTCCACGAAAGGCACCTGCCAGGGGTCGGCAACGGTCGTGTGCAATCTGGGCGATCTACCGGCCGGCGATCACGAGTCGATCACAGTGAAGGTGCACGCGAACAGCACGGGCACGCTGACGAACACTGCGACACTCGCAGTGTCGAGTCCGGACGCAAACCCCGCGAACAACACGGCAAGCGTCAGCACCCAGGTGTTCGATACGTGCACGCCGCCGGGAGCAATCATCGCGACGGACCCGACCGGCGACGGGACCGGAACGCCGCAGCAGGATCTCACCTCCGTTGCGATCGCCGAACCGTACTCCGGCGCCGGCGTCCAGAAGCTCGTCTTCACGATGAAGGCGCAGAACCTCGATCCGACGCCGCAGCCCAGTTCGTTCTGGTACGAGCACTTCTCGTACGGCGGCGTCAACTACTTCGTCGACATGGAGACCAATACGTCGGCGACGAAGAGCCCGACCTTCCACTACGGCCGCTTCGACACCGACCCCACGACCGGTCTCAACACCCAGAAGGTCCTCGGAGACGCTGACTCCGGGACGTGGAGCACGGACGGGACGATCGTGATCACGCTGTCGAACAGCAAGCTGAACGAGGTCCCGAATCCTGCCAATCCGCCCACGGGCACCCCGCCGTCCGCCGGGTCGACGATCTCCGGCATCCACGGCGAGACTCGGCAGGTCGTCGGAGTGCTCCTCGCCCTGATCGATTCGACGATCGGCGGTGGATACACGCTCTACGGCAACGAGTTCTGCGCACCGAACACAGCGCCAACCGCCGCGTTGCAGGCGACGCCGACGAGCGGGCCTGCTCCGCTCACCGTCGGCTTCAACGCGTCGGGGTCGTCGGACGCGGATGCGGGCGACAGTGTGTCCTCGTACACCTTCCGCTTCGGCGACGGCTCGACTCCGGTGACGCAGTCGACCCCGACGGTGTCCCACACGTACGCCAGCGCGGGTACCTATCACGCGACGCTGACGGTGACGGACTCGCGAGGGCTGCAGAGCGCGAATAACGCGGCCGTCGACGTCCAGGCCGCGGCGCCGCCCGCTGCGGACCTTGCAGTCGTGACGACGGGCCCCGCGACGGGCAAGGTCGGCCAGGCGCTCACCTACACGATCAAGGCCACGAACAAGGGCCCAAACACGGCCGGCGGCGTGACGGTCACCGATACGCTGCCGAAGAACGCCGGTTTCGGCTCGGTAACGTCGACCCAGGGCAGCTGTGCGCCGAAGCCGCAGCAGCAGGTCCTCACCTGCAGCGTCGGAACGATGGCCTCGGGCGCGACAGTCACGGTCACGCTCGTGATCAAGCCGACCACGAAGGGCAACTTCACCAACACGGCGACGGTCAGCGCGACCTCTCCGAACGACCCGGTCTCCGGCAACAACACGAGCAGCGTCACGACAAAGGTGTCGCCGTAACGCGACGGACGACGCGGGGGGCGAAGGGGCTCCGCCGAGGGGCGGGGCCCCTTCCCGCGCTCGTGCAGGGTGCGGTTGACACCACATCAGGTGGTCAATACTCTGCTTCAACAGGTATGGCGACAGCTGCTCAGCTGACGCGTCTCGGCCTCACGAGCTACGAGGCGAAGGCGTATCTGGCGCTCCTCCGGCGCGAGTCCTCGACGGCCGCGCAGGCGGCGCGGCTCGCGAACGTCCCGCGCCAGCGGATCTATGACGTCCTCGCGAGCCTCGTCGACAAGGGACTCGCGACGACCCGACCCGGCCAGGTCGTGAAGTACTCCGCGATCGCGCCGGAGCTCGCGCTCGAGCGGCTCGTCTCGGACCAGCGCCAGCAGCTCGCCGAGCTCGAGCGACAGACCGCGGCCCTGATCGAGGAACTGAAGCCCGCCTTCCATGCGGGGAAGCAGGAGAACAACCCCCTCGAATACATCGAGGTGCTGCGCGACCGCCGCGCGATCAACGAACGCTTCGACGAGCTGCAGGCAGGGATCAAGAAAGAGATTCTCGTCTTCACGAAGCCGCCTTACGCGACGCCGCCGCAAGAGGAGGTCGTTGGGCTCGAGGTGACGAAGACGCACCAGGCGCGGAGCGTCTACGAGTACTCTGTCTTCGACGACGCCGACGTGACGGAGGGTGTGCGCCGGTTCATCGAGGCGGGCGAGATGGCGCGATTCGTTCCCGAGCTACCTCTGAAGCTCGTGATCATCGACGAGTCGATCGTCATGTTCGGCATGGAGGATCCCGTGGCCGGCAGCTCGGAGCTGACGATCATGGTCGTCGAGCATCCCTCTCTCGCAGGCGTCCTCAAAATCGCCTTCAACACGATGTGGGAACAGGGGCTGACGTTCGAGCAGGCGTACGACGAGCTCGTCGTGCACCGGCGTCAGACCGCCTGATCTGACCGCCGGCCGCAAGCAAGACGCGATTGGTCGGCTAGTTACTTCTTGGCGTCGTAGGCGCGCGCGACGTCGATCAGGTTGAACGGCACTCCGAGGAGGCCGCCGGCCGACGGCAGCGTGTTCGCCGGCTTCGGCAGCGTCATCGTGCTCGCCGTGACGCTGTAGAGCTTCGCGCTGAAGGGCGCGACGCCCGGGTCGAGGCTCACCAGCGAGAGTGGCACGTCGATCGTGATCGTGCCGTTCACTCCCGGAACGACGGAACAGGCGCCCGGCTCCGTGAGCTGCACCGTCCCGGGGTACGCGATCACCAGGCCGAGCAGGCCGTTGGCGAAGGTCATCGAGCTCTCTCCGACCCAGCACTGAAGGGGCTCACCGTCGGTCGATTCGGCGTAGACCATGAAGTTCTTGCCGCCGTTCTTGCACGAGGGAGCCGTCGATGTGCAATCGGTGGCCGCCGAAACGACCCACTGCGTCAGCCAGACGAGATCGCCGTCGGTGTCGGGAGATGCCGGCGCGGCGGTGCTCAGGTCCGCGATCGTCATCGTCACGCGCAGGCAGGCCGTGTTCGCCGGACGACAGGGAGTTGCCCTCTTACTCGGCCAGCTCACCGTTGACGAGAGGATGTCGAGGTTCGGCATGTTCGCGCTCGTCTCGCCGAGCGCGTCGTACGTCGCGTCGTTCGCAGGATCGGTCGCGGCGTTGTTCAAGATCGCATCACCCTTCGGCTGCTGGCCGGTGTACACGCCCGTGCCGCCGATCTGCCGCACGTACATCGCGTGTGTGCCGAGCAGCGCGTTGAGGAGGCTCGTCGAGTCTGCGTACGAGATCTGCGCCTCGCCCTTGCTGCCGATCCGGAGCTGGAAGAAGTCGCCGAGCGTGCGGTTCGTCGCCGACGTGTTAGAGGCGCCGCCGCACTGGTTGCCGATGATCGTCTGGACACTGCCGCGCCGCACCGGGTGCTCGCCGGCGACGACAGGCGGGCTGAAGCTCACGGCGTTGGAGTGGCCGTTCAGCGTCTGCGTGAAGTAGACGCTCCACGAGCCGTAGGCATTGTCCGGGCCGCCGTTCGGGCACCCGTCGGGCCCGACGTTCACCAGGTCCGTCTGCGCCGCTGTGCCGTACCACGCGACGTCGACCCGGCCGTCGTCGCCGGCCGCCACCCAGGCGTAGACGTTGTTCGCGAGGCCCGGCGTCGGGATCTGGATCGGCGTGGACCACGTCTCGCCCTCGTTTGTCGAGTACGAGTACATGAGCGAGCTGTCGCCGGCCTTGCTCGTGGCGGCGTTGTACGGCGCCTGCTCCCAGACCGCGTAGAGGTTTCCTGCCTTGTCGATCGCGAGCGTCGGAAAGTTGGCGCCGGTGCGGACGCTGTTGGGATCGCCGAGGTTGGCGACCGGCAGGTCGACGCAGTTGAGCCCGCTCGGGTCGCTGATGTTCGGGAGCGGTGCGCCGAAGGCGACAGGAAAGCAGCGCGCGATGCGGATCTTGCTAAGGCTGCCGTCATCGTGGATGACGTAGACGTGCTTCACGGCGGTCGCGAGCTTGTGCCCGCCGAGCCCGGTCTTCGTCGCGACCGGACTGACCTCGTTGTTGCCCATGATCCCTTCGTCGCAGGAGCCGGGGAGCGTGATGTGGTTTGGGGGTCCGAGGACGAGGCCGGCCGTCGCGCTGGCGCCGCCCACGGGCGAGCGGTACATGACGAGCGTGTTGTTGAGGGTCGTGTTGCCACACTGGACGTTGCCGTTGAACACCTCGTCGTTCGTGAGGTAGAGCGAGCCACCCGCCGTCGGGTCCCCGTCGAGCGCGTACCACTGGCGGTCCACCACTGTGTCGGGAACGCCCGTGTTGTTGCAGGTGAACGTCCGGCCGTAGTCGTCCGAACGAGCGACGCTGAAGTTGGCGAGCGTCAGGTCGTTGAAGTAAAGGCGACCGGCCGGGTCGACTGCGAGCTCCGTATCGCCGCCGCCGTGGCAGGTGGTGACCTTGCCACCGAGCGGGGCCGCCGCGGGCACCCATTTGAACGTCTTGCCGCCGTCGAGCGAGCGCCAGATGAAGCTGCTGTCAGCGTTCGCGGAATCGGGAGCGCTCATGTAGATCCGGTTCGCGTTCGACGGGTCGAGCCGCAGGTTCGCCTCGAAGCCCCAGCCGCCGATGCCGGCGATCGTCGGCTGACCGAACGTCGGCGTTGCCCCTGTCTGTGCGGGGGCGGCGGAGGTTGTGCGGATACCGCGCCGATAATCGCGCGTCAATCCTCCTCGCGGAGCGCGGATTGAGGACGCCGCGTGCTCGGACTCGCCGCCGGCTGCGTTCAGGAGCGCGAGCCTCAGCGCCGGAGCCGGGCGCGGGTGAGCGCTGCCCGAAACAACGGCGAGCAGCACGCCGCCGCCCACGACCGCACAGGCCGCTGCCGCAACGCGCCCAACCCGCCAAGAGCCCCGCATCCGTGACACAGAGTGCCCCAGATCGCGCGCGGATGCAATGCCGAGAACTCGTCAGGTCTTTTGACTGACTGGTCAATCTGTTTGTGAGGCGGCCCCTCCGCGCATAAACACCACAGACAGGGGTGCTCGGACGTCCCGACACTCGGTGGTCCCGCTCGAGAGGGGGAGAGGAATGAACGTGCTGTTGCGCAGGCTCGCACCGGCCGTCGCGCTCGCTGCGGTCGGCGTTGGATTGCTGTTGTCCACCGGTTCGACCGCCGCGACGCCGTCGCGGGGGACAATCGGTCCGGCTGCGGCGTCGGTGACGTGGCAGAGCCCGCTCTATCCGGCCGCCGCCACGGCCATCTCGTCGGCCAACGGCAACACCGGCACGAACCCGTGCCCGCCGCCGGAGCTCGATCCGCTCAGCCTCGTCTGCGATCAGTTCTTCCTCACCGTCGACGTGCCCGCCAGCTACTGGAACACGCACCACGGCGGCGTCCAGGTCAAGATCGGCTGGTCCAGCACCACCGGCGCCGACGACTTCGACCTCTTCGTCTACAACTCGGACGGCAACGAGGTCGCGAAGGACGCTCTCGGCTCCAATCCGGAGCAGGTCTTCATCCCCAACGCGTCCGGCACCTACGACGTCGTCGTCATCCCCTTCACGGTCGTGGCGACTCAGTTCACGGGCACCGCGTCGTTCGTCTCCGAGGACGGGGCGGCGGTTCTGCCGACGCGCTCGAGCGGAGGCATCACGTTCGCGTCGCCGACCGTCGTCGACTACCAGCGCACCGAAGGCGAGCCGATCGTGCTGGTCGACCCGAAGGGCAACGAATGGGTCTCCGGTCCGTTCGGCACGAGCACGCAGTTGTCGTTCGTACAGCGCTCGGTCGACGGCGGCGACCAGTTCAACGTCGTGAGCCCGCTCGGCCTGCGGCCGACACCTCCCCCGGGCGGCGGCGATACCGACGTCGCGGTCGACGACCAGGGCTACGACTACTTCACGGATCTCGAGGCGCTGATCAAGATCGAAGCGTCCGTCTCGAACGACGACGGCAACACGTGGCGGAAGAACACCGCCGCCGAGGCGACGACCGTCGACGACCGGCAGTGGTTCGCGGTCGACAACGGTCCGACCGCGGCCGCGACAGACAACACCGTCTTCCTCTCCTATCGCCAGGAGCTCGGTGCGTTCATCTACTCGTCGCCCGGCTCGACGGGCGCCACCGACCCAGTCGGCGGGCTCGTCTATCAGAACGCCGCGGACGTGCAGACGCCTCTCACCAGCGGCCAGCGCTGCGGCCAGCTTCGCTTCGACCCCGTCAAACGCGATCTCTATCTACCGTGCTACAAGGCCGACCAGGTCGCGTTGGTGCACGGCCACGTCAATCCGGGCCAGCGCACGGGCATCCACTTCGTCGAGACGATGCTTCCGCACTCGCCGGGGCACGGTGCGATCGACGTCCTGTTCCCGCTCGTCGCGACGGACAAGGCCGGCAACGTGTACGCGGCATGGGTGGACGACGGCGACGACAACGTCTACTACACGTACTCGACCGACGAAGGGAACAACTGGGCGCCGCCCGTTCAGGTGAACGGGAACGACGCGGCTTCGAACGTCATGCCTTGGCTGCAGGCGGATGCGGCCGGCAGGATCGCGGTCGCCTGGTACGGCCACTCGACGCACGTCGACAGCGACCTCATGCCGTCGTGGTTCAACAACCGACAGGAGGCGGCGAAGTTCCCGTGGTACGGCTACGTCGCCTTGCTCCAGAACGCAGCGTCGGCGACGCCGACCGTCTACCAGACGAAGTTCAGCTCGCAGCCGATGAACTTCGGCCAGATCTGCACCGGCGGTCTCGGGTGCACCGTCTCGAACGGCGACCGCACGATGGCCGACTTCTTCGCGCTGTACTTCGACAAGGAGGGAGCGATTCGCGTCGTGTACAACGACACGACGACCCAGCACCACGGCGCGATCGCGTACGAGGCGCGGCAGATCGCCGGGCCCGGCGGGCTCGGCACGCAGGTCTTCCACCAGACGCCGGCGAACCCCGCCGCCGACCCGGCCGGCGATGCCCAGTCGCCGCACTACGCTCCTGTCACCGGAGCGGGTGCGAGCGTCCCGCAGTACGACTTCACGAAGCTGACGGTCTCGCAGCCGAGCTCGTCGACGCTGCGGGTGCAGATGGCGCTGAAGAGCCTGTCATCGGTCGCGCCGCCGGCGGGCAAGACGTCCGGCGTTTGGATCATGCGGTTCACTGCGAAGTCGGTCGGCGACCAAGGGGAGGATGCCTATCGCCTCTTCTACGTCGGGGCTCAGTCCTCGAACGGCGGCGCGCCGACGTTCTTCGCGGGCAGTGGCACATCCGCGCAGGGGAACGTGCCGGGGAACGGCTGCGTGACGACGACGCCCGAAAACTGCAAGATCGTCGAGTACCCGGCCGAGGCGTCCGCGAACGGCAGCGTGAGCGGGAGCACGATCACGATCGACGTGCCGCTCAACGGCGGCTTCGGCGCGAACCGGCCGATCTACGGGACGAAGCTGTACAGCGTCACTGCGTTCTCCGGTGGCCGCAACGACGCGACAGCCGACGTCTATGCCGATCTCGACTCGACGCGCGCGTTCGACTACGCGCTCGGCAGCGCGCCCGCGACGCCGCCCACCGGTAAGCGTTCGGTTGTCGGCAGCGGAACGATCGGCGCGACGGACAAGGACGGCAGGTTCGCGCTCAATCCCGACCAGATGCTGCACGGCAAGGTCGCGTACGTCGACGAGCTCGCAGGCGTCAACTTCAAGTCGACGCGGATCACGTCGCTGACGTTCGACGATCCCACTCATCGTGCGCAGGTGAAGGGCACCGGAGTCACCGGCAACCAACAGCTGGACTTCACCGTGGTCGTCACGGACAACGGCAAGGCCGGCGACACCTTCAGCATCGAGCTCGGAAACGGCTACACCCGCGGCGGAACGCTCACCAAGGGCGATGTCACGATCCGCTGACCGCGCGTGGGGAAGGTCCGCTCTGCGAGCCTTCCCCGTGCTCGCCGCGGTCGTCGCCGCCGCCGTCGCGCTCGGCGGCTGGGGAGGCTCGAGTGCGCCCCGGGCGGCGCAGGCTGTGCCCGGGCGCTTACCTGCCTGTGCGAGCGTGCCCGCGAGGGTCGCCGTGCCGCGTGGCTGGACGGTGCCGCTGCCGCGCGGGACGGTCGTCACACGTGTCGACAGCACGGCTATTCGGCAGGTAATCGGCTACGCGCCGATGTCGTACGCGGACGCCGTCGGGTACTTCCGGGAGACGTTTCCGAAGCTCGGTTACCGGATCGGCTCCGGCGATGCCGAGATGGACGAGGCCGAGGCGGACTTCGCCGGACATGGAACGCGCGGACGCTGGCGCATCAACGCGCTGACCAACTGCCCGGGGGCGACGCTGGTCACCGTCGCCGCCGGCTGACACCGACGCGCAGCCTCCACCCGACCGCTTCCAAAAGGTTCGCGCAGATTCCGCGCCGTCAGCGGGTGCGGTTCGCGCAGACTTGACACCCCCGATAGTGGTGGTGTTTAATTCAGCCGTCACCACTTTCAGTGGTAATCGCTACCGGGAGGAACGATCATGCGTAACAGGACTTTTGCCCGCCGGGCACGGCTGATCGCAGTGCCGATCGTTGCGGGCCTCGCTTGTGCCTTTGCCCTTGTTTTTGGTGGATCCCAGCCCAGCGGCGACGCGGCAGCGCTTAAGGCGGCGCTGTTGTACTCGCCCGGCGGTGGCGAGCCCGGCGAGGCATCTCTCACGAAAGTCGAGCAGTACTGGCAGACCCGGTTGACATATCCGACCGGTCGCTTCAACCAGCGTTGGGTTGCCGCTGCCGCCAAGAAGGCGAAGCTGATCAAGTCCGGCATCCCGAAGGGTCATTACAAGGCCTGGCGGAGCTCCGGCGTTCGGACGGTCAAGGGTTCTCACGCCGCCCAGTCGATCAAGGCGCTTGCGGCGGCGAGGCCGCTCGGCCCGCAGCCGCAGGCAAGCACAGGCTGCCAGGCGCCGTGCTTCACGTTCGGGCTCGTTTCCGGCCGTGTGAGCGCGATCGCGTTCGATCCGGCGCACACGAACGTCGCCTACCTGGCCCAGGACGGCGGCGGGATCTGGAAGACGACGAACTGCTGTACCCCGTTCACGACGTGGACCGTCACGACGGACGGCGCGTCCGTGGGCACGACGGCGACCGACGACGTCACCGTCGATCCGAACAACTCCAACGTGGTCTACGCCGCGACCGGCGATATCAGCTTCGGCTCCTTCGCCTTCGGCAGCGCCGGCGTGCTCAAGAGCACGGACGCGGGAAACTCGTGGCAGACGCTCGGTGCGAACGTCTTCACGCCGGCGTACCCGGCTGCGAGCGGCGGCACCTACCCGCAGTACCAGGCAGTCTCGAAGGTTCGCGTCGACCCGAACAACAGCAAGAAGGTCGTCGTCGGCACGAAGACCGGCCTCTTTTTCTCCTACGACGCCGGCGCCAACTGGGCCGGCCCCTGTCTGACCAATCGTTTCACCACTCAGCGTCAGGACGTCACCGACCTGATCCTCCGGGACGACGGATCGACGACGTCGATCTACGCCGCGATCGGAGCGCGCGGCTACGGAACGTACGTCCAGCAGAACCTTGGCAAGAACGGAGCGAACGGCGTGTACAAGCTCGGTGCGATTCCCGCCAGCGGTTGTCCCGCGGCCGGATCCTGGGCCGCGCTGACGAACGGCTGGCCTGCCGGAACCGCGGGCGGCGTCGGTTGCGAGCCGCCGATCGTGCCCGACACGACGCAACTCTGTGCTGCGAATGCGAACAAGCTCGGGCGGATCGAGATGGCGATCGCGCCGAGCGACCCGCAGGTCCTGTACGCCGAGGTGCAGGCCGTCGATCCGCAGGAGAACTGCGGCGCCCTCCAGGCGCTCGGCTCCGGGACGGCCCGCGGATGCTTCCTCGGCTTGTGGCGAACCGAGAACGGTGGGACGAGCTGGACGAAGGTCGCGGACCACTCGACGATGGACTTTCTCGGCGGAACGGTGACGGCCGGCCCGTGCGGTGAGGACACGCCGCAGATGTGGTACGACATGGGCCTCGCCGTCGACCCGAACAATCCCGACGCGCTGTTCCTCGACGCGATCGACGTCTGGAAGTCGACGGACGGCGGCAAGACGCTGACCGACATCAGCTGCGGTTACTACTCCGGGCTGAATCCAATCGGCGCGCCAATGCACGTCGACAACCACGTCCTCGCGTACCAGCCCGGTTCGTCGTCGAACCTGCTGGCAGGGAACGACGGCGGCATCTACGTCTCGAACAACGCGGTGAACGCGCCGCAGGGAACCGCCACGGGCGTCGTCAACCCCCCGACGTTCAAAGACGTCAACCTCACGATGAACACGATCGAGTTCTACGGCGGCGACATCAGCGCCAACTTCGCCACTTCCAACAACCCGTTCATCGTCGCCGGCGCTCAGGACAACGGCTCGTCCTACGGCCAGTTCGGCCCGGGCGCGACGTGTCCGGCCCAGGGCTGCCAGTGGTCGCAGCGGATCGGCGGTGACGGCTTCTACGCGCGCATCGAGCCGAAGCAGGGGCAGCGCGTGTTCATGGAGAGCCAGAACGGCGCGCTGAACCGCTCGACCACGGGCCCCGCCGGTCCGTATCTGGCCGCCTCGGGCGGCTGGGCCGGCGAGCCGCTCTCGTTCATCTTCCCGTACGAGATCGACAAGTTCGCCTGCCCGACGCCGACGTGCGATCACATGATCGCCGGCTCGAACCGCGTCTGGGAGTCGATCAACGGCGCCGACAGCTGGTACCCGAACAGCCCCAACCTCACCAAGAACACGCTGGCCGATCGCTCGTTCATCAACCAGCTCGCCTACGCGCCGACGACCAACGGCAACGCGATCGTCGGTACGAACGACGGCAACGTCCAGTACGGCTTCGGGCTCGGCACCGGCACGGCCGACACGGCGAACTGGGTGAACGTCACCGGCGGGAACGCGAAGCTCCCGAACCGGCCGATCCAGGACGTCGCGATCAGCCCGCAGAACGCGCTCGTCGGCTACGCGGCCGTCGGCGGCTTCGACGAGAACACGAAGAAGACGCCGGGACACGTGTTTCAGCTGACGTGCACGACGTTCTGCAGCACGTTCACGTGGACGAACAAGACCGGGAACCTGCCGAACATCCCGGTCAACTCGATCATCGCCAACCCCAACGCCCCGAAGCAGGTCTTCGCCGGGACCGACTGGGGCCTCTACTACACCGACGACATCACCGTGGCTACGCCGACCTGGTTGCGCTTCCAGAACGGCCTGCCCAACACGATGATCTGGGACATGTCGATCGATCGGGGCGCGACGACGCTCGCGCTCTTCACTCGGTCGCGCGGCGCCTGGGCGATCCCGCTGCCGACGCAGTCGGCGACGCAGGTGACGCTCTTCTCCGACGACTTCGAGACGAGCAAGGCGTGGACGACGTCGTCCAGCAGCTGCAACTGGTCGAAGACGAGCGACGCGCACAGCCCGTCGACGGCGTGGACTTCGGCGCCTTACACGGACGTCTGCGACGTCAACCTCGACAGCCCGTCGATCACGGTTCCGTCGAGCGCGAACACGATGCGGCTCTCGTTCTTCGAGAAGCACAACACCGAGGACTACGGACCGGCAGGCGGCCCCGCCGGTTGCCCGTGCGATTACGGCATCGTGCAGCTCTCGACCGACAACGGCTCCACCTACACGAGCATCGGCAACCGCTACCTCGGAGCGGCTCCCGCGTACTCCCAGTCGACGATCCCGCTGCCGGATGCCGCAGCGGGGAAGACGATCAAGATCCGCTTCCACTTCCACTCCGACGCGAACACGTCCGTGCCCGAAGGAGGCTGGTGGATCGACGACGCCGTGATCGTGGCAGAGCCCCGGTAGTGCAAGTCGTGTCGCCCACCCGGTAGCGACATGAAGGAGGGGGCCGGCTTTCCGGCCCCCTCCACACCTCCTTCGAACCTCTCACCGAAAGGACTCGAGATGGACGACCAAAGCAAAGGGAAACGACCGATGTTTTTACGTTTCGGCACCGTAACCGTGGCGCTGTTCGGGTTGCTCCTGCTGCTGCCGGCGACTCCGGCGCTTGCGATCGGGAACATCCGGGACGAGCCGCAGGGGCTGGCCGATCTCGACGCGCGGACCGGGAAAGTCGACCCGACCAGCGCTCAGAAGCAGATCGTGTCGAGCCTCGACGCGGCGGCGACCTGGAATCGCTTTGGCACGCCCCAGTCGCTGATCAAGTACGGCGGCTTTCTCGCGACTGGCCTCGGCGCCGACCCGGTGGCCGCGGCGAAGACCTTCATCACCACCAACAAGACCCTTTTCCGGCTCTCGGATCAAGGCGTCTCGAATCTCGAGCTCGTCAACGACTCGCCGATGGCCGGCGGCGACGGACACGCCGTCGTCTTCCGGCAGCGGTTCGGGTCGATGCCGGCGACGCAGGACGGGATGATCACGGTCGGCGTCGTCAACGGGAACGTGGCCTACGTCTCGTCCTCGTCGGCCGGCGACGGCAATGCGCCGGGTGTAGCGACGCTGACCGCAGCCCAGGCGTGGGTTGCCGCCGCACAAAACGTCGGCAAGACCGTCTCTCTCGTCAACGTGCTCTCGGCGAAGGCGGACAGCACCACGGGCTGGACTGGGCTCAAAGTGACTGGGTTCGACTCGTACCAGCGCGTACGGCTCACCGCGTTCCCGACCTACACGCAGGGCGTCCGGCCGGCATACGAGGCCATCGTCCTCGACACGGCTGGAGCGCAGCTGACCGGATACCGCGAGTTCGTCGACGCGCAGAACGGGCAGGTGCTGTTCCGCTACAACGGCGTCCAGCAGCTCTCCGACAACACAAGCACAGGCGTCTCGACGCTCGGAGCGAGCTCGATCTCGTCGGCGTCTTCGTCGCCGACGTGTGATGCGTCGAACACGGCCTGCACTTTCACCAACGACCTTCCGGTCACCGCGACGACGATCGACTGCGGACCGCCGGAGGGCCCCTTCACCGCGCCCATCGACACGAAGTCGATCGAGGCGGAGGGTGGCGAGGACGTTCTGACCAACGACGTCGTCCTGAACTTGTACCTCGACTTGCCGAGTCCGACCAACGGCTCTGTCGCGAGCTCGGACACGCTGTTCAGCCCGGAGGCGATCCACTACGAGCCGCAGGGCGGCGTTCCGGTGGGCGCCTACTACGTCCAGGTCTGCCCGTTCTCGCGCGTGCTGGCCGACTACACGGCGCCGTACACGTACCACGGCGCGATCGCGATCAACACCGCAGCGGGCACGCAGGCGCTTGCGAACACTCCGAAGTGGAACGCGTTCCTCGCGAACCCGCCCGTCGATTACTCGACGCAGGACACGCGCCGGGTCGCCTGCTGGCTCGACTCGCTGAGCAACCTGACGTCGGCCGACAGCGACTGCAATCTCGCCGTCGCGAACACCGCTTCACGCTCGCCGTGGGACTTCAACTTCCAGACGCACCAGCCGACGTTCACGACAGTGGGGAACAATGCGCTTACGGCCTCGGCCTGGGTCGATGCGTGGGATGACGGTCAACTGGTCGGCAACTTCGGGCCCGGCGCACCGGGAGAGCAGCCGCACCACGCCAACCGCAACTACTCGGACCCGTGGACGAACTCGTGGTTCACGAGCAAGTGCGATCCGACGACGCTCGTCCCGGGCGGCAACGACGTCCTCCCGGCCGTGACGAATCTCTTCGTGGGTCACAACCGGATGCACGACTTCGCCTACTTCCTCGGCTTCACCGAGACGAACTACAACGCGCAGCTGGACAACTTCGGGAACACCGCGCCCGGGCCGTATCCCAACGGCCGCGAAGCCGACCCGGAGGAGGGGAACGTCCAGGCCGGTGCGGTAAACGGTGGCGCGCTCTTCGGCTACTTCGGGCGTGACAACGCGAACCAGTTGACGCTCAACGACGGCGTTCCGCCCATCACGAACCAGTACCTGTTCCAGCCGATCGCAGGCTCGTTCCACGCCCCGTGCGTCGACGGCGACATGGACACGTCGGTCTTCGCGCACGAGTACACCCATCTGATCTCGAACCGCATGGCCGCAGGCCCCGACTCCGGGCTCTCCGGCTACCAGGCGGGCTCGATGGGCGAAGCCTGGTCGGACCTCGACGCGATGGAGTACCAGGCGGAGTTCAACTACCTCGCGAACCCGTTCATCATCGGCGCCTACGCGACCGGTAACCCGACGGTCGGCATCCGCGACTACGCCGTCAATCAGGACCCGCTGAACTACAGCGACCTCGGCTTCGACATTCCGGGGCCCGAGGTGCACGCCGACGGCGAGATCTGGAACGCGGTCAACTACACGATCCGTCAGGCGCTCGTCGACAAATACAACGCGACGTATCCCGCGAGCGACCTCGTGCGCCAGAAGGCGTGCGCGGACGGCAAGTACGGGGCCGACGCCTGCCCGGGCAACCGGCGCTGGATCCAGATCATGTACGACGCCTGGCTCCTGATGCCCTCGACGGTCAGCATGCTCGACGCGAGGGACGCGTATCTCGCGGCCGACCAGATGCGCTTCGGCGGAGCGAACCAGACAGAGCTCTGGCGTGCGTTCGCGCAGCGCGGCATGGGTACCGGTGCGTCGAGCAATACGAACACGGACAGCGAGGCGACTCCGAGCTTCGAGTCGCCTGCCCAGACGAACGCAAACGTCACGTTCAACGCCGTCGCACCCGAGGAGGGCAACTCGTCCGTTCCGGCGAAGATCTACGTCGGCAAGTACGAGGCTCGCGCCGTTCCGATCGCCGACGCCGACTCGGCCACCTCGCTCGGGAACACGGCCAAGTTCGTTCCGGGAACCTACGACTTCGTCGTTCAGGCGCCCGGCTACGGGCTGAGCCGGTTCACGCAGACGTTCACTTCTGCGGCGGCTACGGTCACGTTCAAGCTGCAGGCGAACTGGGCGTCCTCCGCGAAGGGCGCGACGATCTCGGGAGACGGCACGGCCGGCGAGCTGGCCAACCTGATCGACGACACCGAGAACACGAACTGGAGCGTGACCGGGAAGCAGCCGTCGGTTGCGGGGACCCAGGCGACCGTCGCGTTCGGCGCTGCGCACAAGGTGTCGAGCGTCCGCGTCAGCGCCATGCTTGGGCCGGGCCAGCCGCGGTTCACGGCTCTGCGGAAGTTCGGAATCGACGCGTGTAACACAAACTGCTCGGACGCTGCGAACTTCAGCCGCGCCTACACGAGCCCGGACGATGCGTTCCCCGCGACGACACCACGGCCGCTGGCACCGAACCTGATCATCCGCACGTTTGACCTGCCGCAGCCGGTCACGGCAACACAGCTGCGGCTCGTCGTGCTGACCAACCAGTGCACCGGCATGCCGGGCATCCAGACTGACTCGGACAACGACCCGAACAACGACTCGGGGTGCGTCACCGGGTCGACGAAGGACAACGACGTCCGCGTGACTGAGCTCGAGGCGTTCACGCAGCTCGCGCCGGACCTTCAGGTGACCGCGCTGACGGCGACCAAGAACGGCGACAGGTTCGTCTACGCCGCGACCGTCTCGAATACGGGCAGCGACGCGGCCGGAGCGAGCACGACGCAGATGAAGCTCGACGGCACGCAGGTCTGTGCCCTGTCGACGGCCGGTCTCGCTGCCGGAGCCTCGACGACGGTCAGCTGTACCGGGAAGCCGAAGTCCGGCACTCACACGCTCGTTGCGAGCGCTGACTCCGCCAATGTCGTCGCGGAGTCGAACGAGACGAACAACACCAGAAGCACCACGTTCGTCAGATAGCGCTTCAAGACTGTCGCTCTTCCCGGTAGCGACAGATGGAGGGGGTCGGCATTCCGGCCCCCTCCTCCTCCTTAGGATCCGTCGCGATGAGTCAAGTCGTGTTGATCGCGAATCCGTTCGCGTCGCGGGTCACGGAGGAGCGGCTCCAGGCCGTCGAGTCGGCGTTGGCACGCGCGGGAAGCGTGGAGACACGGCTCACGGAGCGGCGCGGTCACGCCACCGAACTGGCAGCCGCGGCGTCGGCCGCTGACGCCGTGGTCGTCTTCGGCGGAGACGGCGCGGTGAACGAGGCCTTGAACGGAATCGCCCAGGACGTTCCATTTGGCGCGATCCCGGGCGGCGGCACGAGCGTGTTCGCACGCGCGCTCGGGCTGCCGCGCGATCCCGCGGCTGCCGCCGACCGTGTCGCCGACGCGATCACGGCCGGACGGACGCGACGGATCACGTTGGGTCGTGTCGACGGTCGCCGCTTCGGCTTCTCGGCGGGTCTCGGCTTCGACGCTGCGGCGGTGCGCCGCGTCGACGCTCTCGGACGGGCGCAGGACGGCAGGCGGCCCGGCGACCTCAGGTTCGCTTACGAGCTCGTGCGGGTGCTCTCCGCGAGCCGCTTCACGCTCGAGCCGGCGCTCGAGGTGCACGGCCACGGCCGCGCGGCAGCAGTCTTCGTGGCGAACTGCGACCCCTACACGTACGCAGGTGCCGTGCCGCTGCACGTCGCGCCGGAAGCTCGGTTTGAGCTCGGCCTCGATCTCGCGGCCCCCGTCCGCATGTCGCCGCGTACCCTGCCGCGCTTTGCACGTTACGTCGTCAGGGGAAACGGCCAGCAGACGGCCGCCGACGTTCTCTATGCGCACGACGTCGACCGGATCGAGATCGCGTGTGATCGGCCGTTGCCGCTGCAAGCCGACGGCGAGGACCTCGGCGACGTCGAGCACGTGGCGCTCGAGGCTGAGCGGAATGCAATCGACGTCCTTGTCTGAGTCGGTAGATGCCCCCTGGAATGGCCCAGGTTCTGCCTGCGGAGCGCGACCTGCGCCGCGTGATCGGCGACGGCGCCGACGTTCCGGACGGGGAAGTCGAAGGACTCGACGAGAAGGGCCTGCTCGACCTGTACCGCTCGTTGATCCTGTTGCGCACCTACGACGAGCGCTCCGTCGCCTACCACAGCCAGGGCCGTATCGGGACGTACGCGATCTTCTGGAACCACGAGGCGATGCAGGCCGGCTCCGTGCACGCGCTCGCCGACGAGGACTGGATCTTCCCGAGCTATCGCGAGTCGGCGATCGGGCTGTTGCGCGGCATGCCGGCGTCCACGGTGCTCTCGTGGTGGCGCGGCCATCCTGCCGGCTGGTGGAATCCCGCCGACTACAACGTCGCGTCAATCTGCGTGCCGATCGGGACTCACGTGCCGCACGCGGCAGGGCTCGCGTGGGGGAAGAAGCTGCGCGGCGAGTCGAACGTCACGATCGCGTACTTCGGCGACGGCGCGACGTCCGAGGGCGCCTTTCACGAGGGCGCGAACTTTGCCGCGGTGATGCAGGCACCCTTGATTCTCTTCTGCAACAACAACTACTGGGCGATCTCGACGCCGCTTCCCGCGCAGACGCGTGCCGAGACGCTGGCCGACAAGGCGGTCGGCTACGGGATTCCCGGCGTGCGCCTGGACGGCGCCGACGTGCTCGCGGCGTACGAAGCGACCCGCGAGGCGGTGGAGCGCGCCCGCTCTGGCGGCGGGCCGACGTTCATCGAGGCCGTGACGTACCGCGCTGCGCCGCATGCGACGGCGGACGATCCGAAGGCGTACATCGACCTCGAGCGTGTCGAGGAGGAGAAGCAGCGTGAGTGCGTCGGCCGCTACGACGCATACCTGCGCCGGCTCGGGGTGCTCGACGACGCGACGGCCGAGGAGATCAAGGCCTGGGCTGCGGAGTTGATGCGCGAGGGGATCGCGGCGGCCGAGGCGGAGCCGCCGCCGGATCCGGCGCTGCTCTTCGAGCACGCCTTTGTCGATCCGCCTGCGTCGTTCGCGTCGGATCTCGACGAGCTGCGGAGGATCCTCGGTGGCTGAGCTTTCGATCGTCGAGGCAATCAACGACGCGTTCCACGTCGAGCTCGCGCGCGACGACGACGTGCTCGTGATGGGCGAGGACGTCAGCCGCGCCGGCGGTGTCTTTCGCGCGACGGTCGGGCTGCGCGATCGCTTCGGGTCCGATCGCTGCGTCGACACGCCGCTCGCGGAGGCGGGCATCCTCGGCGCCGCCGTCGGCCTCTGCATGGCCGGCTGGCGGCCGGTGTGCGAGATGCAGTACGACGCGTTCTCGTACCCCTGCCTCGACCAGTTGATCAACCACGTCGGGCGCTACCGTTGGCGCACCGGAGGCAAGATGGAGTTTCCGCTCGTCGTCCGCATGCCGTACGGCGGCGGCGTCCGAGCGCCGGAGTTGCACGACGACTCTCCCGAAACGTATTACGTGCACACGCCGGGCGTGAAGGTCGCGATTCCGTCGACGCCTGCGGATGCGAAAGGGCTGCTCGCAGCGGCGATCCGCGATCCCGATCCCGTCGTCGTGCTCGAGCCGAAGCTGCACTACCGGACGATTCGCGGCGAGGTGCCCGAGGGTGAGCACGTCGTACCGCTTGGCAAGGCACGGCTCGTGCGCGACGGGACGGACGTGACGCTCGTCGCATACGGATCGATGGTGCCGCTCTGCGAGCGTGCGGCCGATGCGCTCGACGGCGAGGCGTCGGTCGAGATCCTCGACGTGCGCACGCTGAAGCCGCTCGACGAGGAGGCGCTGCTCGCGTCCGCCGGGAAGACCGGCCGAGTCGTGATCGTCCAGGAGGCGCCACGCACCCTCGGCTACGCGGCGGAGCTTGCCGCGATTCTCGCGGAGAAGGCGATCCTCGAGCTGCACGGGCCGGTGCTGCGCGTTACCGGCTACGACGTCCCGTATCCATACTGGCAGATCGAGGACGCGTACATGCCTTCGGTCGAGCGCGTGCTCGACGCCGTCCGCAAGTTGCTTGCGTTCTGAGCGGCTCCGACTCTGGCTCGAGCGCGGCGAGTCCGGTTACTTCCTGCGCGACGCCGAGAGCGGCGAGCCGGTTCGCTGGTCCGATCCGCGTCTGCGGGTCGTGCCGGTTGCGGGTGTCTCGTATCGAGCTGATGCGCTACCTGACGCGTCGTTCGATCCGGGGCGGCGGCTCTCGCTCGTGCGGGAGCCAGAGAACGAGCACGATCCGAACGCGGTCGCGATCTGGAATGAGGCGCGCACGGTGCAGGTCGGCTACGTCCCGCGCGAGATCGCGCCGGAACTTCGCGGTGATGAGCAGGCGCTGTCTTTGTGGCGCGTCGAGGGAGGGCTGCGCGTACTGATCGTCCCAGGAGACGCGTGGATCGGGACGCCACGATGAAGCTCTATGCGTGGCAGGGGCCAGGGTTGTTCGAGGTCGCGTTCGTCGACCTTGGTGACGATCGGCTCACTGCACGCGGAACGCAGCTTCGCGCGGACTACAGCCTCACGTACGTGCTCGAGACGTCGCAGCCGTTCGTCAGCGAGCACCTGCGCGCCGAGGTCGACACCGTCCACGGTGCCGGCACGTTCGACCTCCGCCGCGGCACGACGCCGCTCAAGGACGACGTCCTCGATCTCGATCTCCAAGCGTCGCCGCTCTTCAACTCGTTGCCGGTCTTGCGCGACCGCCTCCACGAAGGCGGCGACGCGCGCGAATACGCGATGGCATTCGTGACCGTGCCCGAGTTGTCGGTTCAGCGTTCCGTTCAGCGCTACGTCCCGCTCGAGCCCGGCGTCGTCCGGTTTCGCTCGGGAACCTTCACGGCGGACATAGAGTTCGACGCTGACGGCTTCGTCGTCCGCTACCCGGGACTTGCTGAGAGAGTGAGTTAGTGCACTGATGGCGTACGAGTTCAAGCTGCCGGACCTCGGCGAGGGATTGACGGAGGGCGAAGTCGCGCGCTGGCTGGTGTCTGAGGGGCAGGAGGTCGCAGAAGACGAGCCACTCGTCGAGATTCAGACGGACAAGACGACGGTCGAGATCCCGTCGCCGGCGGCCGGCGTCGTCTCCCGGATCCTCGTCGAGGAGGGCAAGGTCGTCCCCGTCGGCACCGTGCTGGTCGTGATCGGCGTCGACGGTGCCGAGCCTGTCCCTTCTCCGCCAAGTGACAAAGTGTCACAAGGAGAGAAGAAGGTGCGCGCGACACCGCTCGTCAAGCGGCTCGCCAGGGAGCTCGGCGTCGACCTGGCGTCGGTCGAGGGTACGGGTCCGCAGGGGCGGTTGACCGAAGAGGACGTGCGCCGCGCGACCGCATCCGAGGGACGTCGGGAACCGCTGCGCGGCGTGCGGCGGCTGGTCGCCGAGCACATGGCGCGCGCGCACCGCGAGGTGCCCGCGGTGACGTGGGTCGAGGAGTGCGACTTCTCGAGTGTCGACCTGAAGCTGCTCGTGCCGACGGTGCTGAAGGCGTGCGCCGCGGCGCTGCAGGAGTACCCGGAGCTGAACGCGCGGCTCGAGGGCGACGAGATCGTCTACCTCGACCGCTACGACATCGGGATCGCGGTGCAGACCGAGCAGGGGCTCGTCGTGCCGGTCGTGCGCGACTGCGCGACGCGATCGGTGGAGGAGCTTCGCGGCGATGTCGACCGCCTCGCCGACGCCGCCCGCGCGGGGAAGCTCAAGCCCGAAGAGCTACGCGGCTCGACGTTCACGGTCACGAGTGCCGGCAAGCTCGCCGGTCTCTTTCAGACGCCGATCGTCAACCATCCAGAGGTGGCGATCCTCAGCATCGGTCGCGTCGCCGAGCGTCCCGTTGTGCGTGACGGGCAGGTGAAAACCGCGCCGGTGAGCTACGTCTCCGTCACGTTCGACCACCGCGTGGTCGACGGTGCCCGAGCCGCCGAATTCGGGCTGGCCGTGATTCGGCGGCTCGAGCAGCCGGAATAGTCCGGCTCTTAGTGGTGCGACCCGTGGTGGTCGGACTCGCGTTCGTTGCGGTCGTTGATCTGAGCGCGAATCTCGCCGCCCGGGAAGGTGGACGTGTGGACATTCACGTACGTCACACCGGCGCGGATCGCCTTGACAAGCTGGTCGAAACCGCCGGCCGGGATCCCCTGGTTTGGGACTTGTGCGAGGACGTCAGCAGCGATGATCGTTCCGGTCACCGTCGCCTCCGTCGTCGTGCCGGGCGGGCACGCGGGCTTGCTGCCCCCGCAGAGAAAGGCGACGACGCCTCCCGACGTGAAGCGGCTGCCGAAGTGGATGTGCGAGGCCGCCGCCGGAGCGGACAGACCGCTGTAGGTGAGCTCGAAGGTGATCTTCGGCGGCGTCGCGCTCTTGTCGATCGCGGCCTTGAAGGATCCGGTTCCATTCGAGAATAAGGTCAACGGGGTCTCCTGGAACCCGGTGAGCCGATCGCCCTTCACCCTGTGTTTGCCGTGGAAGCCGGCCGCGTACGAGCCGCCGACGAGTACAGCTACCGCAACGAGCACGAGCACGAGCGCGTAGCGCTTCCGAATCATCCTGCCTCCTCTCCCTTGATATGCCGCTGGACGAATTATGTACGGAATTTGCGCTCTTAGTGGATTTAGGCGGCGACCGTTTCCGTCAAGTGCTGCTCGAGCAACTGCTCGATCTGGGGCATGTTCGCGCGGCCGTCGATCCGGCCGACGACCTTCTGGTCGATCACGAGCACGAGCGACGGCACTTCCTCGACGGCGAACGTCCGGAGCAGGCGCGGGTGCTCGTCGGCGTCCACGCGGCGAACACGTAGACGGTCCCGCTCCTTGCGAGCGACGTGCGCGAGCAAGCTTTCCATCCGGCGGGCGGGGCCGGACGTCGCGCACGTAAAGAAGACCAGCATCGGAGGGCCCCCCTCGCGCACCAATGTTCTCTTCTCCGGTATGCGCGAGTCCGAAACTAGACTGGCCGGCGCATGCACGAGCTCTGGCTCATCAGCATCTCGGCCGGCGCGGGAACGGCTCTCGGCGTGGTCGCCGCAGGCCTGCTTGTCCGCTCTCCACGCGCTCCCTTCGCCGCCGCCGTGCTCGCGCTCGCGGCGGGCGGGCTGCTCGCGTGGCTCGTCTTCGACTGGAAGGCGGCGATCGCCGGCGCCGTCGGGGGAGCGCTCGGAGGATTCGGCGCAGGCGGGTTCGCGAGCGGCGCCGTGCGACGCGGCGGCACCGTCGGCGGGACCGGAATCCTGCTCGCGGCCGCGGCGGTGGTGGTATTCGCACTCGCGCTCATCCCGGTCGTCGGCTTCGTCGAGGCGATCGCCGTTCCCGCGCTCGCGTTGCGCGCACGGCAACGGGCCGGCGAGAAGTACGCCGGTCTTCGCACACTTGCCAAATAAAGCGATCCTCATCGTGATCGACGGGCTCACTCCGTCGATGTTCGAGAACGCCGTCGGAGACCAGTCGGCACCCACGCTCTCGCGGCTCGCCGAGGCCAGCGAATACCGCAGAGCCGTGACGACCTTCCCGTCGCTGACGCCGGTCTGCCTGACGACGATCGCGACGGGTGCGCACCCCGACGTCCATCACATCCCTCATCTCGTCTGGTGGCACCGGCAGGAGCAGCGGATCGTCGAGTACGGCTCGTCCTTCGGCGCGATCCGCGCAGCCGGCACGCGCCGCTCGATTCGCGACACGATCGTCGGCATGAACCGCGACCACCTGTCCAAGGATGCCGAGACGATCTACGAGGCAGCCGAGCGCGCCGGCCTCACCGTCGGTGCGGTGAACATCACGTGCTATCGCGGGCCGCACCGGTACTTGCCGACAGTGCCGGGGATTGCGCCGGCAACTCACGGGCCGCGGCGGTTCTTCTTCTACAACCTCTACGAGTCGGATCCGATCGGCGCGCCGCTGTCGGTTCGCAACCGAGCGGCAGGAAGTGTCGACGATTACGCCGCAGCTGCCGGCCGCTGGCTGGTGACGCGGGACGGGTTCGATCTGCTCGTCTACTACCTCTCCGACCTCGACTTCGCCTCGCATCTCCACGGTCCCGACGGCGTGCGCGAGCAGCTTCTCAGGACAGACGGCTGCGTACGCGCGCTCGTGGATGCGGCGGGGGGGATGGACGAGTTTCTCGAGCGCTATGCCGTGCTCGTGTGCTCCGATCACGCGCAGACACATGTGCAGCGTGCGGCGCGATTGCAGGATCACGTGCAGGCGCCCGCGCTCGTGACTGCGTCGAATCGCGCCGGGATGATCTACACCGACGATCCGCGTGCCGCCGCCTTAGCGCTCGACGGCGTCGACGCGGTCGACGCGGTGTTCTTCCTCGACGGAGACGTCGTCGTCGCGCGGAAGAGCGGCGACGAGGATGCCTCGATACTCGACGACTATCCGCTCGGGCACGAGCGCGTCGAGGCGGCACTCAGGAACCCGAACGCGGGTGAGGTGCTGGTGTCGGCCGGCGAAGGCTGGGAGTTCGCGGACGCCGCCGGCTTGCATCACGCAGGCGGCGGCAGCCACGGCTCGCTGTCCCTCGGCGACTCGGAAGTGCCGATGCTCGGCATCGGCGTCGTGCCGCCTGCGAAGACGACCGAGGTGAAAGGCGTGATGCTTGCGAGCGTCGTTTCCGGCGTGACGTGATCGACGAGCGCCGCCGAATGGTCGAGCAGCAACTCGCCGGTCGCGGAATCCGCGACCGGCGCGTGCTCGACGCGATGGATCGCGTGCCGCGGGAGCTGTTCGTGCCGGAGGAGTTGCGCGGCCGCGCTTATGACGACGTTGCGCTGCCGATCGGGAGTGGGCAGACGATCTCGCAGCCGGCGATGGTGGCGCTCATCTGTGAGCTGCTTGCGCTGAACGGCGACGAGCGTGTGCTCGATGTCGGCACCGGCTCGGGGTACCAGGCCGCCGTGCTGGCCGAGCTCGCCACGGAAGTGCACACGATCGAGCGTCTCGCCGAGCTCGCCGAGCTGGCGCGGGCGAACCTTGCGGCCGCGGGGTACGCGGATCGCGTCTCCGTGCACGTCGGCGACGGAACGCTCGGCGATCCCGAACACGCCCCCTTCGCTGCGATCGCCGTCGCTGCGGCGGCTCCGGAGCCGCCGCGCGCTCTCTACGAGCAATTGCAGCCGGAAGGCCGGCTGGTCGTGCCGGTCGGCAGCCGTCACGACCAGCTGCTCGAGCTCGTCGTTCGCCGGCACGACGGACCGGCATTCGTGCGTTCCGTTCCCTGCCGCTTCGTGCCGCTCGTCGGGGAAGAGGGCTTCGACGGCTGAGCGCCGGCACGTCGTGATCGGTGGTCGTGTCCAAGGCGTCGGCTTTCGGTATGCGCTCATCGAGCGCGCACGCTCGCGCGACGTTGCGGGTTGGGTGCGTAACAACGCCGACGGCACGGTGGAGGCGGTGTTCGAGGGGACTCCGGACGCCGTCGAGGCGCTGGTAGCGTGGTGCAGACGCGGGCCGTCCGGCGCGCGGGTCGACGATGTGCGGGTGGAGCAGGAGGCGCCGAGTGGGGAATACGGTTTCCGCGCGGGCTGAAACGAGAACGATGGAGTCGTGACCGGGTTTCGCGCGCAGGAGCTCCTCCGGCTCGCGGTCAGGGTGGGGGACGTCGAGGTCGGAAGGGTCGTGGACGTCCTCGTCGACTCCGTCGGAGGCCGCGTGCTCGGCGTGGACATTCTCTGTCGCGACGAGTCACACCGCTTCTTGCCCTTGAGCGCGACGGACATCGGCGACGGCGTGATCGTGGCCGGTTCGCCGTTCACGCTGCTCGCCGAGGACCAACTCGACTTCTATCGCAAGCGCGCTACCACGTTCCGCACTCTGCGCGGCACTCCCGTGCAGGTGCACGGCAGGAACGTCGGGCTTCTCGCGGACGTCGTTCTTACGCCCGACGGCGAGATCACCGATCTTGTCGTCGCGAACGGCCGGAGCCGCTCGCGCTATCGCTGGAACGACGCGTTGCGGATCTCCGCTTCGGCGGCTTAGTGGAGCCGCTGGAGCCGCTCGAGCTGCGCGTGATCCGCGCGCTGCGCGCGCCGCACAACTGGGCCCAGCTCGCAAAGTTCTGCGCTGTTGGGCTGAGCGGCTACGCGATCAACCTCGCCGTGTACACGGGTTTGCTCAAATGGGCCGGCCTGCACTACCTCGCGGCTGCCTTCGTGTCGTTTCTCGTCGCCGTTTCGAACAACTACTGGTGGAACCGGCACTGGACCTTCCGCGGCGCGCGCGGCCATTTCGCGTATCAAGGGATGCGCTTCGGCGCCGTCTCCGTCGTCGCGCTCGCTGCGAACCTCGGCTTGCTGCGCTTACTCGTTGCACTCGGCGTCGGCAAGGTGCTCGCGCAGGCCATCGCGATCGTCGCCGTGACTCCGCTCAACTTCGTCGGCAACAAGCTCTGGAGCTTCGCGCGCTAACGCGCGCTCGCCGCGCGAAATGCTGCGCATTTCGCGCGGGTGAACCGGGCAGGCGCGCCTACGGCGCGCGTGCCCATGGCGGCGATTGGACGGCGCAGGGCTTGGTCGCCCGCTTGTGTGCAGCGTGGCGAAGCCACGCTGCTGCCGAGAGGTTCTTCATTGAATTCGGCTTGTCCAAGACGCGGCTTCGCCGCGTCGACGCCTACCTGGGCCGAAGCCGGGCTCTTTCCGGCTCTCGCCAAAAGGGCACGCGCGCGAAGCGCGCATGCCGGTCTACGCCGGGCGAAGTGCGAAGCACTTCGCCCGGAACGCTGGCTAGGCTCACGTTCGTGCGCCGGCTCGTCCTCGCGGTAGCGCTCTTCCTCGCGGCCGCGGCGTCGGCACGTGCGGCCGACGTGCCGACGCAGCCCGTGTACGACGCGCACGGCCGCATCATCCAGACGCCGCTCGCGCCGCCCGAGCAACCGACGGTGCTGACGAAGGAGCGTGCCACCGCGATCTTCCTCGCGTATCCGAAGGTCAGGCGCTGGCTCACGCGCTACCCGACGCACGACCGCATGACCGACGCCGAGTTCAACAAGGACTTCCGCTACTGGCAGGTCAACGTCTGGTGGGGAAAGGCGGGCGAGATCGCGACCGGCCGCGTCGACGACGCGACGTCGAGCGTGACGGAGGCGTGGACGGGCCCACAGGTTGCGTGGGGGATGGCGCGAGGCTCACCGGGTGCGTTCGGCGGCAAGAAGATCAACAGCTATCCGGTCTGGCTGACCTTCTGCGCGATCTTCCTGCTCGGCCTCCTCGACTGGCGGCGGCCGCTTTCGCTGCGCAATCTCGACCTGGTCGCGCTGCTCTCGTTTTCCGTCTCGCTCTGGTACTTCAACCACGGCCACATCTTCGCCAGCGCGTCGCTCGCCTATCCGCCGTTCGTGTACCTGATCGGCCGCGGCCTCTGGATCGGATTCACGGGAAGGGGAACCCGCGGAGCGACGCTGTGGCCCGTCTGGCTTCTGCTGGCGGTGACCGCGTTCGGCGCCGGCTTTCGCGTGACGGAGTACAACGTGCGGAACTCGAACGTGATCGACGTCGGCTACTCGGGCGTCATCGGCGCCGAGCGGATCGTCCACGGAGAGTGGCCGTACGGTCACATGCCGGTGGAGGAGGACCTGAAGGCGTGCGGCCCGAAAGACCAGGCCGGGGAGATCCGCGAGCGCATCCAGACGAACGGTCGCTGCGAATCGGCGAATCCCCGCGGCGACACGTACGGCCCCGTCGCATACGAGAGCTACATCCCCGGTTACCTGGCATTGGGGTGGAGCGGCAAGTGGGACGATCTGCCCGCCGCGCACGCGACTGTGATCGCGTTCGACCTGCTGTGCATCCTCGGCATGGGTCTGATCGGCTTCCGCTTCGGCGGGCCGCCCTTGGGGGCGATGCTGGCGTTCGCGTGGACCGCGTATCCGTTCACCCAATATGCCTCGAGCTCGAACACGAACGACTCTTTGCTGCCCGCGTTTCTCATCTGGGGCTTCTGGCTTCTGACGACGCCCTGGGCGCGCGGCGCGCTCGTCGCGCTTGCCGGCTGGACGAAGTTCGCTGCCTTCATCGTCGCGCCGATGTGGGTGACGTATCGGCTCACGCGCGCCCAGATTGCGCGCGCGGCGGTCGGCTTCGTCCTCGCGACGCTCGCAGCGTTTTCGATCGTCTTGCTCGAGCCCAACGTCGGCCACGCGTTGCGCGTCTTCTGGGAGCGAACCGTCTCGTGGCAGCTCAGTCGCGAGTCGCCGTTCTCGATCTGGGACTGGCGGCAATACCACGCGAAGGGCATCCCGAACCTGGAGATCGTGCAGCGGTTCTTCCAAGCGCTCCTCGTGGCTGCGGCGCTCGTCTTCGCTGTGGTTCCGCGGCGGAAGACGCCGTTGCAACTCGCGGCGCTGACCGGCGTCCTCCTGCTCGGATTCGAGATGGTGCTGACGCACTGGTCGTACCTCTACGTCCCGTGGTTCTTCCCCTTCGTCGCCTACGCGACGCTGGCGCCGGCACAGCCGGTGCCCGAGCCGGTGCCGGTCGTCGATGAGCGAGTTCCGGAAGCCGTCCCCGTTAGTTAGCGCCGCGGCCGCCGCCGTAGCGCTTGCGGTCTTCGTCGGCTCGTGGATCGGGATCCACCACGGCTGGTTCGAGCGCGGCCAGATCGTCGACACACCCGTGTACGAGGAGTACGGCGATGCGATGGTCCGCGGGAAGGTGCCGTACCGCGACTTCTCCGTCGCGTATCCGCCGGGCGCGCTGCCGGCGTTCGTCCTGCCGGCCATCGGACACGAGGGCGATTCGGACGGATATCGCCGCGCGTTCGAGACCTTGATGGTGGCGTGCGGGGTTGCGCTGCTGCTCGAGTTGACGCTTGCGCTCAGCTCACTCGGCGCGAGCACGGCGCGACTCTCCGGCGCTCTGTCTCTCGCGGCGGTTTCGCCCTTGCTGCTCGGCTCGGTCGTGTTGACCCGTTTCGACCTGTGGCCGGCTGCAGTCACTGCGGCTGCGCTTGCGGCGCTTCTCTCTAATCGACTGCGACTTGGACACGGTCTGCTGGGGGCGGGGATCGTAGTGAAGATCTGGCCGGGGGTGCTCGTACCCCTGGCCGTGGCATACGCATGGAGAACGCGAGGGAGACGCGAGGCGCTCATCTGCCTCGGCCTGGCGGTCGCCGTCGCCTTGGCCGTCGCCCTCCCGTTCGTCGTGGTCGCACCGCACGGTGTCTGGCGCACCTTCGAGCAGCAGGCGACGCGACCGTTGCAGGTGGAGAGCCTCGGCGCTGCGCTGATCGTGGCCACCCATCACGTCTTCGGCACGGGCGTGACGATGGTCTCGAGCGACGGCTCACAGAACGTCGGCGGGACGGCCGCTGACATCGTTGGTGCGGTCCAGAACGTGTTACAGGTGGCGGTGCTGCTCGCGATCTGGATCGCGTTCGCGCGGCGTGAACGCAGCCGCGAGGAGCTGGTGCAGTTCTCGGCCGCGGCGGTCGTCGCGTTCATCGCCCTCGGAAAAGTGCTCTCCCCGCAGTTCATGATCTGGCTGATCCCGTTCGTGCCGCTGGTGCGCAAGTGGAGCGCCGCTCTGCTCTTCGTCGCCGCGCTCGTCCTGACCCAGGCTTGGTTCCCACAGCATTACTGGCGGTATGCGCTCGGCTTCTCGTCGACGCAGTCGTGGCTCGTACTCGCGCGTGACCTCGTGCTGCTCGGGCTGCTCGCCGTGCTGGTCACGACGCCGTCTGCAGCTCGGGCGGCAGCGGCCGTGCGTGCACGACTACGAGCGTCTTCGTCGCCCGCGTGAGCGCGACGTAGAGGGCGCGCAGGCCCTCGATCCGCTCACCTTCGGCGGCGATCGCCTCCGGCTCGACGAGCACCACCCGGTCGAACTCCAGGCCCTTCGCGCCGCGCGGCGTCAGCGTCTGGAACGGAACGGCAAGCTCCTCGAAAGCGGAATCCGCCGCCTGCGGCAGGTCAGGGAGAAGCTTGGTCGGCGCAATCAGCGCCGCGCGCCCTTCGCGCGCGGCTTCGGCTGCCGCCTCCCGCACCGCCGCGCCGACAAGCTCCGCCGCGGGGACCTCGACGAAGCGCGGCGGCTCGTCTCCGTCTCGATACGCGATCGGCGCGGAGACGTCGGGCGCAATCAGGGGCAGGAGCGGTAGCGCGAGCTCCATCACTTGCCGCGGCACGCGATACGCGAGCCGGAGCTCGGCGACGTCGATCTCGCGGCCGTCGGCGAGATGCGGCAGCAGATCCTCCCAGCGGTGGTAGCCGATCGGCCCCGCAGCCTGCGCGATGTCCCCGAGGATCGTCATCGCTCCCGGCGTCCTGCGCGCGAGCATCCGGAGCTGCATCGGCGTCAGATCCTGAGCCTCGTCGACGATGACGTGCCCGTGCTGCGCCGGCGGTCCCTCCAGCAGCGCGCGGGTCTCGTCGAGGAGCGGCAGGTCGGCTTCGCTCCAGCCGCGTCCGCCCAGCCCCTCGGCCGCGAGGACGCGGCGAAGAAGTTGCTCGGGCTTCACGCGCGGCCACGATGCGTCCACCAGCTTCGCCAGGAACGTCCGCAACGCTGCTTCGAGCTCCTCGAAGGAGCGGAACGCGAGGTCCTCGAGCTTGCGCCCGTACTGCTCGTACATCCGCCGCGCGACGAGCATGCGAAAGCGCTCGCGTCCATCTGCGTGCGACGTGCTCGACTCTTGCGTCTGTGCGATCAGCTCGGCGACGTCGTTCGGCTCGAGGTAGAGGAACGCACCATCGACCCGGATGCCGACGTGCTCGGCGGGCGGTGTGGGAAGCGTGTGCACGGCGTGTGCAATCGCTTGAGCCATCGCGATGCCGCCTTTACGCCGCGCGACGTCGGGCCGGTCGTGACGCGAAGGTTCGACACCGGCGAGCTCGTCGATCGCGCGCTGTTCGACGCGCTCCTCGCCGAGCATCGGAAGCACGTGCGAGATGTAGTCCATGAAGATCGGGTTCGGTCCGACGACCAGCACGCCCGAGCGCTCCAGCTCACGCCGGTAGTTGTAGAGAAGCCACGACGCCCGGTGCAGGCCGACCGCCGTCTTCCCCGTACCCGGGCCGCCCTGGATCACGAACAGCCCCTTCGGCTCGCGTGTGATCAGGCCGTACTGGTCGGCCTGGATCGTCGCGACGATGTCGCGCATGTGCTCGTCGCGGCTGCGCTCGAGCTCTTCGAGGAGGATGTCCGCGACGCCGTGGACGACCTCGCCCGCGGAGCCGTCGAGCGGCTCGTCGTAGAGGTCGAGCAGCCGCCGGCCGTCGACGCGAAAGCGGCGGCGCAAGGCCACGCCGTGCGGCTCCGCGGCGGTCGCCGTGTAGAACGGCCTCGCCGCGGGCGCCTGCCAGTTGACGACGAGCGGCGCGTCGTTCTCGTGGACCCAGCGGCGGCCGACGTAGAGTGACGTGTCGACGCCGTCGAG